>Ga0209643_1000882_pt1 | contig 36573 bp, 34 predicted proteins | sample AutmiccBRH37_all_FD_187383 | JGI IMG/M metagenome (GOLD analysis project Ga0209643, IMG submission 187383) | Deep subsurface microbial communities from Mt. Terri, Switzerland - Autotrophic microbial communities BRH/37_all (SPAdes) (version 2) | ecosystem: Environmental > Aquatic > Deep...
CGCTCGCCGAGCCGCGTGCCGATTTCGTCCTTGAGTTCGGTTGGAAACGGACCCTCGCCGACCCGTGTGGTGTACGCCTTTGTGATACCAAGAACGTAGGAGATCGCGCTGGGCCCGACACCCGACCCGGTGGCGGCCTGTCCCGCCACCGTATTTGACGACGTCACATAGGGGTAGGTGCCGTGGTCGACGTCGAGCAGCGTTCCTTGCGCGCCTTCGAACAGGATCCGCTTTCCGGCGCGCCGCATCTCGTCAAGCTCGCGCCACACGGCAGCGGCAAACGGAACGATTTTCGGCGCAATCGCCGTCAGCTCCGCGATCAGTGCCGCTTCGTCGACTTCCGGCTGGCCGAATCCGCGCCGCAACGCGTTGTGATGTTCGAGCAGGGATTCGAGTTTTTGCGGCAACGTCGCAAGGTCGGCGAGGTCGAGGACGCGCAGGGCGCGACGGCCCACCTTGTCCTCGTAGGCCGGACCGATTCCGCGCTTCGTCGTGCCGATCTTGGTGCCTTTCACCGCGCCCTCGCGCAACTCGTCGAGTTCGCGGTGAAGGGGCAGGATCAGACTCGCATTCTCGGCGATTTTCAGCCGCGCGGGCGTAACGTCAACGCCCTGCGCCTTGATCTTCTCAACCTCGGCGACGAATGCCCACGGATCGAGCACAACGCCATTGCCGATGATCGCGCGTTTGCCGGGCCGCACCACGCCGGAGGGGAGCAGGGACAGCTTGTAGGTGACACCGCCGATGACCAGGGTGTGACCCGCGTTGTGACCGCCCTGGAAGCGCACCACCACATCGGCGCGCTCCGAGAGCCAGTCGACAATCTTGCCCTTCCCTTCATCGCCCCACTGAGAGCCGACGACTGCCACATTCGCCATTTCGACCGACTTTCTAGAACAACGCGCGGAGAAGTGTGTGCGGCTTTCCGCAGCAGCGTTGCGACAAACAAAAACCTGGACTGGCGCCGCGTTTCAACTCAAACGTCGCCCGCCCTAGAATGCGAGAGCTTTGGCTTCCATCACCAGCGGCATATTGCGGAGCGCCTCGATCAGAGCCGGCGACACATCGCCGTCGACCTCGATCAGTGCAACAGCCTTGCCGCCTGCCTCGACCCGGCCGAGCTGGAAGGTCGCAATGTTGACGCCGCGCTCCGCGAGCAATGTGCCCAAGCGGCCGATGAAGCCCGGCTTGTCGTCATTCATGACGTAGATCATATGCGGGCCGAGACCGGCTTCCATGGCAATGCCCTGAACCTGGATCAAACGCGGCTTCCCGTCTGAAAAGACGGTGCCCGCGACACTGCGCACGCCGCGCTCGGTCTTCACCGAAAGGCGCATATAGGTTTCGTAGATGCCGGACGCGTCCTTGGTCGTCTCCGACACGTGAATGCCACGCTCCTTGGCCACCACTGTCGCGTTGACCATGTTGACTTCGGACACATTCGGCTTGAGCAGGCCCGCCAGCAGCGCAGAGGTGAGCGCCTTGGTCTTGAGTTCTGCGACCGGGCCCACATATTCGATCTCGACCGCATCGATGCTGGTTTCGACGAGCTGGCCGGCGAACGCGCCGAGTTGCTCGGCCAGACGCACGAATGGCTTGAGGCGCGGCGCTTCTTCCGCCGTGATCGAAGGCATGTTGATGGCGTTGGTCACCGCGCCCGAGATGAGGAAATCCGCCATCTGCTCGGCGACCTGAAGCGCCACATTTTCCTGCGCCTCGTTGGTCGAGGCACCCAGATGAGGCGTCGCGATCAGCTTGGGGTGGCCAAAGAGAATGTTCGACTTGGCGGGCTCTTCCTCGAACACGTCGAGGGCGGCACCCGCAACATGGCCGGAGTCGAGCGCCTCCTTAAGATCCTTTTCGACGATCAACCCGCCACGCGCGCAATTGATGATCCGCACGCCCTTCTTGGTTTTCGCAAGATTTGCGGCGTTGAGAATGTTGCGCGTCGCGTCGGTCATCGGCGTGTGGAGCGTGATGAAATCGGCCCGCTTCAGGAGCGTGTCGAGATCGACCTTCTCGACGCCGAGGTCCATCGCCCGTTCCGGCGAGAGATAAGGGTCATACGCAATCACTTTCATGCGCAGGCCAACGCCGCGCTCGGCGACGATCGAGCCGATATTGCCGCATCCAATGATGCCAAGCGTCTTGGCGGTAAGTTCGACGCCCATGAAGCGTGACTTTTCCCACTTGCCGGCTTGTGTCGAGAGATCGGCGGCGGGGATTTCGCGCGCCAGCGCGAACATCATCGCGACGGCGTGCTCCGCCGTGGTGATCGAATTGCCAAACGGCGTATTCATCACGACGATGCCCTTTGCCGTCGCGGCCGGGATGTCGACATTGTCAACGCCGATGCCGGCGCGGCCGATGACCTTCAGATTGGTCGCCGCCTCCAGCACATCCGCCGTCACCTTGGTGTTGGAACGGATCGCAAGGCCGTCGTACTGGCCGATGATGCTTTTGAGTTCGGCCTTCTCAAGGCCGGTCTTGATGTCCACATCGACACCGCGCTCCTTGAAGATCGCGACGGCGGCCGGTGATAATTTATCGGAAATGAGAACCTTGGGCATGGTTGACCCCTTTTAGATAGTCTGGATACAGATAATGCGGTGAGCGGCGCGCAGGGAGCCGGGCTCCCTGCGCCGATGCAGCTACGGCCGGGCGAGCTCTACCAGCGCCGTTTCGAACGCCCAGTCGAGCCAGGGGAACAGCGCGTCGAGATCGGAGCGCTCGATGGTCGCGCCGGCCCAGATGCGAAGACCCGGAGGCGCATCGCGATAACCGTTGATGTCGTGGGCGATGCCTTCCGCGTCGAGCAGCGATTCGATCCGCTTGGGGATCGCGGCCTGCGCCTCCGCAGGCAACGCGACAACGCGCGGATCAACAATCCTGAGACACACCGACGTGTTGGATCGCAAGGCCGGGTCCTCGGCCAGAAATCCCGCCCATTTCGACTTGCCAACGAAATCTGCAATCACAGCCAGGTTCTGGTTGGCGCGCTTCACCAGCGCGTCGAGGCCGCCGATCTTTTCCGCCCACGCCAGCGCATCGATGTAATCCTCGACGCAAATCATCGAGGGCGTGTTGATGGTTTCTCCCTTGAAGAGACCCTCGATCAGCTTGCCGCCCGAGGTCATGCGGAAAATCTTCGGCAGCGGGCGCGGCGGCACGAATGTTTCGAGCCGCTGAACCGCGCGGGGCGAGAGGATCAGCATGCCGTGCGCAGCTTCACCGCCCAGCACTTTCTGCCACGAGAAGGTGGTGACATCGAGCTTGACCCAGGGGAGTTCCTGCGCGAATGCCGCCGACGTCGCATCGCAGATCGTCAGACCTTTGCGATCCGCTTTGATCCAGTCGCCATTGGGAATTTTGACGCCCGAGGTCGTACCGTTCCAGGTGAATACCACATCGCGATCGGTATCGACGGTGGAGAGATCGGGCAACAGGCCGTAGCCCGCCTTGATAGTGCGCGTGTCGGCCAGCTTGAGCTGCTTGACGGCATCCGTCACCCAGCCCTCGCCAAACGACTCGAAGGCAACGAGGTCGACACCGCGTTCGCCCAGCAGCGACCACATCGCCATCTCCACGGCGCCGGTGTCTGACGCCGGAACGATCGCGATGCGATAATCGGCCGGCACTCCCAGAATTTCTCGGGTCTTGTCGATCGCCTTCTGCAGACGCGCTTTGCCCGGCTTCGAGCGGTGCGAGCGTCCTACAAGTGCGTTCTTGAGAGCTTCGATCGACCAGCCCGGGCGCTTGGCGCAGGGGCCAGAAGAAAAATGAGGCCGCGCAGGACGCGCAGCCGGACGAGCAGCTTCAGTCATGTAACTATCCCTTCCAGAATAGTGCACTCCGTTGGGGGAGCGTGGCCCACGCGCTGGATACGACAGTCGGAGTTAAGAATCAACTGCCGATTAGAAGAACCTTATGCCGCACGTCGGGCCGACCGGATTTTGGTTCAAAACCTTACAGGTTGCTCTGGGCGACGCGCAGCCACTCGCGCTGCTGGCGTTTGTAGAACGGGGTGCCACCAGTCACATTCTTGACCACGTTGTCGAACAGCGCGCGCGCCTCCTCGGTGCGACCGAGCTTCTGGTAGATCAGGCCCAGCCGCGCACGTGCCTCCTCACCTGCGAAATACCGTGCCAGCGCCTCGAACTCGATGCACGCGTCATCGAGGTGCCCTTGAGCCTCAAGCGCACGGGCATAAATCATGTGGGCCTCAGGTGACTGCCAATCCGGGTTCGCTTCGCGGAGCCGGTCGAGCGCGTCTTGCGCTCCGGCGGCATCACCTGCCGCGAATCGCGCGCGCGCCAGACCAAACAAGAGTGTGGGATCGTCCTGATGAATTCCGCTCGCCGCGCTGGCAAACAGCTCTACCGCTTCGGCGGCGCTGCCCCGCGCCAGGCATTCCTCGGCAAGCAGCCGCTTGCTCTCGGCCGATCCGACCATATCCGCCTCACGCAGCCGCGCACGATAATCACGGTCGCGATCGACAATCTTGACGACATCGCGCGCCGCACGCCGCGCGGAGGGGCTGTTCTGCATTTCGGGAATAAGGACCGCGATGACGTAGATCGCGCAGCCGATCAAGGGCACGAACACGATCACGAAAAGCCACGGAATCGCATTGCCGTTGCGCACGGCATGCACACCGCAGAACACCTGAAGCGCAATGACGGCGAGCGCAAAAATCGGCATCGGGAGCGTCCCTCCAAGGCGTCCGCACTTTAGCGAACGGCACGCCGGGAAGGCAAGGCGCGGGTGCTACTCGTGCGTATTGCGGCGCAACGGATGCGCGTGATCGAGCGGCCCGTGACCGGCACCGAATCCCGGTGCGGAACGGATCGCCTGGTGCACATATTCGCGAGCCCGCGTGACGGCCGGGACAAGTGCCATGCCCTGCGCAAGGCCGCACGCAATAGCGGAGGCGAGCGCACAGCCGGTGCCGTGTGTGTGCGGCGTGTCGATACGCGGCGCGGAGAAGGTTTCGAATCCCTCATCGGTCAGCAGCACGTCATGGATCTCGCGCCCGGCGAGATGCCCGCCCTTGACGAGAACGGCCTGCGCGCCGAGTGAGAGCAGCACCTGTGCGGCCCGCTTCTGGCCCGGCACATCGCCGATCTGCAATCCCGTCAGATGCTCCGCCTCCGGAATATTTGGTGTGATGATGCGGGCCTTGTTGAAGAGTTCGGCCTTGAGCGCAGAGACCGCACGCGTGCCGATCAGCGACGCCCCGCCCTTGGCGACCATCACCGGATCGACGACGAGGGGTGGCATCGCGGGACGGTTCGCGAGCTGTTCGGCGATCGCCACGATCAGATCGGCATCCCCGATCATTCCGGTCTTGATCGCATCCGCGCCGATATCGTCAAGAACCGCGCCGATCTGCCCGATCACGATATCGGCCGGGACCGCGTGGACGGCGCTCACGCCCAGCGTGTTTTGAACCGTGATCGCGGTGATCGCCGTGGCGGCGTAGCCACCCAGCATCGTCACCGTCTTGATGTCGCCTTGAATGCCCGCGCCGCCGCCGCTATCGGACCCGGCAATGATGAGAACTCGCCCACGATCCGAGGGTGCGGTGGATACCCGCCCGCTCACGCGTGCCCGGCGGCTTCGATCGCCGCCACGATATCGTCAACGACGGTGTGGATCAGTGCGGAATCATCGCCCTCCGCCATCACGCGGATCAAGGGCTCCGTACCCGATTTGCGAATGACCAGGCGGCCTGAGTCGGCCAGTTTCAGGTTGCCAGCCTCGATCGCCTTCTTGACCGGGCCATCCTCAAGGCTGAAACCGTTCTTGTAGCGCACGTTCTTGAGCAGCTGCGGCACCGGCTCGAAGACGTGACACACTTCGCTCGCGCGCTTGCCGGTCTGTGCGACCACGGCCAGCACCTGAAGCGCTGCGATCAGTCCGTCGCCGGTGGTCGAGTAATCCGAAAGAATGATGTGTCCCGATTGCTCGCCGCCCAGATTGAAACCTTCCTTGCGCATATGCTCGACCACATAGCGGTCACCCACTGCGGTACGCGCGAGCGAGAGGCCATCGCCGTGGAGCGCGCGTTCGAGGCCCAGATTGGACATGATAGTGGCAACCGCCCCGCCCTTCGCCAGCCGGCCGTTTGCCGCCCAGGATTTTGCGATCAGCGCGATCACCTGATCGCCATCGATAATCTGCCCGCGCTCGTCGATCAACAAGACGCGGTCGGCATCGCCGTCGAGCGCAACGCCAAGATCGGCGCGCGTCTCGCGCACCTTTGCCCGCAGCGCGTCCGGCGCCGTCGAGCCGCATTCAAGGTTGATATTGGTGCCATTGGGCTCGACGCCGAGCGCGATCACCTCGGCGCCCAATTCCCACAAGACCGTGGGGGCGACCTTGTAGGCGGCACCGTGCGCGCAGTCGATCACGATGCGCAGACCCTCCAGACGCAGATCCTTGGGAAACGTCGCCTTCACGAATTCGATATAGCGCGCCTGCGCATCCTCGATGCGCTTGGCGCGGCCGATCTTGCCCGGCGCCGCCAGCCCCGAGGACAGGCCATTTTCGAGATGATGCTCGATTTCCGTTTCCACCTCGTCCGACAGTTTGTATCCATCCGGGCCGAACAGCTTGATGCCATTGTCCTCGAACGCATTGTGGGAGGCGGAAATCATCACGCCGAGATCGGCGCGCAGCGAGCGCGTCAGCATCGCGACCGCCGGGGTCGGGAGGGGTCCGAACAGGAAGACATCCATGCCCACGGACGTGAAGCCCGCGGTCAGCGCATATTCGATCATGTAGCCGGACAACCGCGTGTCCTTGCCGATCACCACGCGGTGGCGATGTTCGCCGCGCGTGAAGACGCGCCCCGCCGCCATGCCGACGCGCAGCGCCATCTCCGCTGTCATCGGATCGCTGTTGGCCTTGCCGCGGATGCCGTCCGTGCCGAAAAAACGCCTGCTCAACCTACGACCTCCTCGAAGTGCCCAACCCGGGCTTTCGTCGTCCCAAGACTATAACGGCCTGCACGATAATTGGTTAAGCCCGGACGCTTTGGGGGTTCGCCCGGCCTCCGGTCAGTCCGCCGGGGGCACGTAGCCCGCGAGGGCTTGCCACACCGACAAGGCCTGGTGCAAGGGCGCCGGTTCGTGGGTGCGGATCATGTCCGCGCCTTTCATCGCAGCAAAGAGCTCGCCCGCCAAGGTTGCGGGACCCGCATCCTGAACGCTGACATGGGCAAGATTGCGCACGAACAGCTTGCGCGACAGCGAGATCAGCACGGGAAGGCCGAAACGCGCCTTCAGCCGCCCGAGCTCATGAAGGACGCGGAACGAGGTTTCGGGCCGCGTGCCGAGAAAATACCCCATCCCGGGATCGAGAATCAGCCGCTCGCGCGCGATGCCCGCCGCCTTGAACGCCGCGAGGCGCGCATCGAAGAACGCCTCGATGCGCTCGATGATCTGGCCGTCGGGGACGTCGATGCGGGTGGCCGCACCGGCACCCTCGGCGGAGAACATCACGATGAGCTGAGCGGCCGACGCGGCAAGGGCGGGATATAGAGAGGGATCGGGAAAGCCGCGCACATCGTTGAGGAACTGCACGTTCTGACCCAGCGCCCACCGCTGGACCGCAGGCGAGAAGCTGTCCACCGAGGTGGCAAGCCCAAGGCGCTGCAGCGCATGGACCACCGGCCCCAGCCGGGCAATTTCGATTTCGGTCGCGACCTCGCGCGCATCGGGGCGCGACGAGGCGGCGCCGACGTCGATGACATGCGCCCCGCCCGCCGCAAGAGCGCGCGCGTGCCTGATCGCCGCCTCGGCTTCCAGGAACTGGCCGCCATCGGAGAACGAGTCCTCGGTACAATTCAGTATGCCGAACAGGCGGATCGTGTGTGTCATGTGGCGACCGATTATCACGAAACTGCACCCGGCCTCGACAGATCGACGGCCGGGCACTCGAGATATATCGCCAATTCATTAATCGGAATTTACCGTTGGTTTACCGTCAGTTGCCGTCGTGCCGCGACCAGCCGCCACGATGATGCCCCCAATGGCCCTGCTCGTAGCGCGACTTGTGGGCCGGTCGTTATGATTGAAACGGCCGACGCCGCCGGAAGCGGCTGCAACAGGGCCCAAAAAAACCGCCCGGAGGGGCGGCTTTTTCGCGGTTTTCTGCGGGAAAATTCAGGGCTGGTTCAGCTCCCCGGTTGCGGCTCGGGATCCATGCCGCCAAGCCCGCCGCGCTGGGGACGTCCGGCGGTGGGCACCGAGGACGAGGGTCCCTGCTTGATCTTGGGCTCTTCGAGAGTCTCGCGCTTGGGCGGCTCGCCGCGCAGCAGCGCCTTGATCTCGTCGCCCGACAGGGTCTCGTATTCGAGCAAGCCCTTTGCGAGCACATGAAGGTCGTTGAGCTTGTCAGCCAGAATGATTTGCGTGCGTTCGAAGCAAGCGTCGATGATCTTCTTGATCTCGGCGTCGACCTTGCGGGCACTCTCCTGCGACATATTCTGGGTGCGTGCCACCGAATGGCCGAGAAACACCTCTTCCTGGTTCTCGCCATAAGAGATGAACCCCAATTCGTCCGACATGCCGTAGCGCATCACCATCGCGCGCGCCATGCGGGTCGCCATCTCGATATCGCTCGATGCGCCGGTCGTGACCTTGTCGTGACCGAAAATCAGCTCTTCCGCGATCCGACCGCCCATCGCGACGCAGATATCGGCGAGCATCTTCTCACGCGTCACCGAGAGCGCATCGCGCTCGGGGAGACGCATGACCATGCCAAGCGCACGTCCGCGCGGAATGATCGTGGCCTTGTGCACGGGGTCGGAGGCCGACATGTTGAGCGCGACGATGGCATGGCCACCCTCGTGATACGCGGTGAGGCGCTTTTCCTCCTCGCTCATCACCATGGAACGCCGCTCGGCGCCCATCATCACCTTGTCCTTGGCCGCCTCGAATTCAGACATCGTGACCAGCCGCTTGCCGCGACGGGCCGCCATCAGGGCTGCCTCATTGACGAGATTGGCCAGATCGGCGCCCGAAAAGCCCGGCGTCCCGCGCGCGATGACCCGCGCATCGACGTCAGGCGCGATCGGAACCTTGCGGATGTGCACACGCAGGATTTTCTCACGGCCGATGATATCGGGGTTCGGCACGACCACATGACGATCGAATCGGCCCGGGCGCAGAAGCGCGGGATCGAGCACGTCGGGACGGTTGGTCGCAGCGATCAGGATCACGCCCTCGTTGGCTTCAAAGCCGTCCATCTCCACCAGCAACTGGTTGAGTGTTTGCTCGCGCTCGTCATTGCCTCCGCCGAGCCCGGCGCCGCGATGGCGTCCGACCGCGTCGATTTCGTCGATAAAGATGATGCAGGGTGCATTCTTCTTGGCCTGCTCGAACATGTCGCGCACGCGGCTTGCGCCGACGCCGACGAACATTTCGACGAAATCGGAGCCCGAGATCGTGAAGAAGGGAACATTCGCTTCGCCTGCAATGGCACGCGCAAGCAACGTCTTACCGGTGCCCGGAGGGCCGACCAGCAGCACGCCCTTGGGGATGCGCCCGCCGAGACGCTGGAATTTCTGCGGGTCACGCAGAAATTCGACGATCTCCTGCAACTCGTCCTTGGCCTCGTCGATGCCCGCGACGTCCTCGAACGTCACGCGGCCGTGACGTTCGGTCAGCAGCTTTGCCTTCGATTTGCCGAAGCCCATCGCCTTGCCGCCGCCGGCCTGCATCTGGCGCATGAAGAAGATCCACACCGCGATCAGCAGCAGCATCGGGAACCACGAGAGCAGGATCCCGAAAATCGAGTTCATGCCCGAGCTTGGCTCGTCATAGCTGAACTTGACACCCTTGGCGTAAAGCTTGTCGTTGAGCGCGCTCGTATCCTCGTTGAGGCCGATGCGCGTCTGAAAGGTGCGATTGTCCTCGTAACGCCCGGTGATGACGTCGCCCTTGATCGCGACCTCCTTGACGGAGCCATTGTCGACCTGCGCAAGAAAGTCCGAATACGCCACCGGCGAACCGGCGGGATGCTGCGCCTGATTCTGGAACAGATTGAACAGCGCGACGAGCAGCAGCGCGATGATGATCCAGACGGCAAAATTACGTAGGTTGCCCAAGGGAGGTGTCCTCAGTTAGGGCTGCCGTGCGACGCGCATGGGGCAGAACTCCGGAAATGTCAGCTCTCCATAATTAAGCGTTGTCGTGAACATTTCCAGAAGTATTCACGGTTATTAAGCCTGCGACCCGCCGCCGGACGCATTTTGGCCCTCAAACGCGACGAAGCGCGTGTGAAATGCCCCTGCGACGTATTCGCCGCAGGGCCGTTCGAAGCCCAGCAGGGGCACACTGACAAGCGTGCCGTTAACCCATAGGCCCGGCAACGTGGCCCGCAAGAGCGCCGCGCAGGGCTGCAAGGGGCCGCCCGCCGCCTCCAGCGCACGTGTGCTCAATGCGCCAAGCGCGCGCACTTCGGCACCCGGCAGCGCGGCGCCCCGGCGCAGCGACACCGCAAAACGCCGATCCCACAACCTGGTCTCGCCTCCCGCGAGCAATACCGGCACATCCTCGATCATGGCGGCCTCGCGCAGCACCTGCACGGCGTGCTTTCCAGATGGGCGGATGCGGCACCCCGCCAGCGTGCGATCTCCTTCAAATCCATCTTCGCAGAGCGTGCGATAGAGCCGTTCGAGCCGGTCGTGGCGCGGACGATACACCAGCCCGCCCACCCCCATCACGACGCGGGCGAGCACCCGCAATCCGATTTCGCTCGGCGCGGCACGCAGTGCCGCAAGATCAACGTCGCACGACCCGTGCGGCGCCACCGTGACGGTCGCCGCGAACACAGTCCCCGCCATCTCATCCAGCGCGATGCGCGCGCGGCGCATCCGCTGCGCGGTCGCGGCCAGTCGCTCCGGCGTCAGGCCGAGTTCGGCGAGCGCCGGCGCCGCCTGTCTCACACGCACGCGCAAATACCGCGTGTCCTCGTTCATCGCGTCGTCGAGCCACCCGATCGCGCGCGCCTCAAGACGCGCCCGCAGCCGTGCGCGCGGCATGTCCAGCAGCGGGCGCACAATCGCGACACCTGCAAAATCGCGCCGCTCCGCCATCGCCGACAGCCCGTCGACGCCGCTGCCGCGCGCAAGCCGCATGATCAGCGTCTCGGCCTGATCGTTGAGGGTGTGGGCGGTGAGGATCGCGCCGACACCGTGAGCAACGCACCACGCACACATCAGGCCGTAGCGGGCAGCCCGGGCCGCCGCTTCAATGTTGGCACGGGGTTTTTCGCCCTCCCAGCGCAGGATCACATGCGGCGCGTCCAGCGCGCGCGCGATCTCCGCCACCGATTGGGCCTCGCGTGCGCTCTCACCGCGCAGTCCGTGATCGACTGTAAGGACCGTGAAAGTCCGGCTACGCGTACGCGCATAGGCCGCCGCCAGGTCGAGAAGCGCGCGGCTGTCGCATCCCCCCGACACGGCGACCGCAAACGGGCCATGCGGCCACAGCACGTCCATCCGATGCGCAAATTCATCGTCCGTCAGCGGAATATCGCTCGCAGGCGTCAGGGATGGGCCCGCCGCGTTCGCGCCGGGTTCGCTGTCAGATCCCTCGTAACTGCCGCGCCTTTTGCCCAAAGCCGGCTCCCGCCTGTTGGAGGGCGCCTCAGCACCCGGCCTTCGAGCGCTCGCGCGTGGCCATGTCGAGAATGCTCTGATTGACCTTGGGGAACACTTCCTTGACGGATTTGAGCTGGTTGCAGCCTTCTTTTTTCTCCCCGGCGGCAATCAGCGTCACGCCGAGCTTGACCAGGCTTTGAGGAGCCTTGGCATCCTTCGGGTAATTCTGCACGACCTGCAGGAAGGCCTCCGCCGCTTCGCGATAGGATTTCTGCGCGAGCTGGGATTCCCCGAGCCAGTAATAGGCCTCGCCGGTCTTTTTCGACTTGGGATGCTGCTGAACGAAGGACTGGAGCGCCTGCGTCCCGCCGGCGTAATCGCCGCGATAAAGAACGTCGACGGCCGCCGCGAACTGGCTGTCCTCGTCACCCGCCGCCATCTGATTGGAAGAAGGTGCCGACAGGGTGCCGAGCGTCTGACTGCCGGGCGCCGCCATTTCAGGCGCCGCCGGACCGCTGGTGCCCGGCGCCACGCTGGCCGCCGCGCCGCCGGCTTCCAGGCGTTCGAGACGCGCCTGCAGATCGCGCTGCTGGAAGCCCATCTGTTCGACCTGTCCGGTCAGGGTGCGCAGAGTCTGCTCGATGGTCACGACCCGCTGGTAGAGGTCGCCGTCGGTCCCCCCCGCGCCGCGCGAAAGATCGACCGGGGCGCTGCCGCCCTGCGACACCTGGCTCTGCAACTGGTTGAGTTGGCGCTCGATATTGCTGATGCGCCCTTCGAGCATTGGATCACCCGACTGCGCGCGGAGCGGCGCCGGAGCGAGCAGCGCCAGCGATGCCGCCAGCACGCCCGCCAGGGCTGCGCGCGAAACCAGACGAGGGTTTGCGATCATCTGAAACATTTTCTTCGCTCCTCGTGCCGCAGCCGTGCCGCTGCACCGTTTGCGCCGCTTCGTGATGGCGCTGCTCATGATCCTGCCTGCTCGCCTTGGCTAAATTGAGGCATTCAAAAAGAACGGGCGCCCGCAGCCGCGAGCGCCCGATCCGTTACGCTTGCCGCAAGCTGAAAAGCTTAGGACACGCCACCGGTGACGACCGTCACGGCGCGGCGGTTCTGGGCCCAGCTGGCTTCATCCGAACCACCCGATTCCGGGCGCTCTTCGCCGTACGAGATCGTGGTGATCCGCGAGGAGGGAATGCCCATGCTCACGAGATAGTCGCGCGCCGAATTGGCGCGGCGATCGCCGAGCGCAAGGTTGTACTCGCGCGTGCCGCGCTCGTCCGTGTGCCCTTCGATGGTGACCGACAGGTTCGAGTACTTCTTCAGCCACTCGGCCTGGCGCGCCAGGGTCGACTTCGCGTCGGCCGACAGATCGTACTTGTCGTAGCCGAAGAACACGCGATCACCGATGTTAACCGCAAGATCCTGCTGGGTGCCGGGCATCGGCGCGCCGGTGCTCATGCCGTCGCCCGCATTCTTGTTGTGGGAGGAGCATGCCGAGGCAAACAAGGCAGCGCCAAAGAGAGCGGCCGTCATGGCCAAACGTGGGAAGGTCATCGAGGGTTGCTCCATCGCAATCGAGAAGGGGTCAGTTGAAGTACGACATCGGGGCTCAAGAATTCATCTGTATCCGTCGGTTTTGATCGCGCCCCTACACTTCAGGCGAATCAGTCGATGCCGACGTAACGCACACTAACCTTCGGAAATTACTGTATCAAGGGCGACCACGCCGGATCCGAAGCATCTCCGGGCGTGATGATGGGCCGCTCGTTGTAACCGGTAAGATCGACTGACCAAATGCGCGTCGTTCCCCCCGTTCCATCCTTACGCGACGGCGTCTGACGGAAAAACACCAGCACACGCCCGTTCGGAGACCACGTCGGTCCCTCGTCGCGATAGCTCTCCGTCAAAATCCGTTCGTTCGAACCGTCCGGACGCATCACACCGATATAAAAGCTTCCGCGTAACAATTTCGTAAACGCAATCAAATCGCCGCGCGGCGACCACACGGGCGTCGCGTAGCGTCCCTCGCCGAAACTGATGCGCTTGGCCTCGCCGCCATTGACTGGCATCACGTAAAGCTGCTGGCTGCCGCCCCGGTCGGAATTGAACACGATCTGGGTTCCATCGGCCGAAAAACACGGGGAAACGTCGATCGCGGGATGGCTGGTCAGCCGGGCCTGCTGGCGCGAGCGCAGATCCATGGTGAAGATTTCGGAATTTCCCCCGATCGAGCGCGACAGCACGATCTTGGTGCCATCGGGCGAAAAACGCGGGCTGAAGGTCATGCCCTCGAAATTGCCCACCACCTCGCGCTGCCCGGTCTCGATATTGAGCAGATACACGCGCGGAACGCCTTTTTCATACGAGGTGTAGGTGATTTCCTGGCTCATCGGGCTGAAGCGCGGGCCGAGCACGAGGTAGGAACCGTCTGTCAAAAAGGCCGGATTTGCGCCGTCCTGATCCATGATGGCAAGACGCTTCACGCGCCGCTCGCGCGGACCGGATTCGGCGACATAGACGATGCGGGTGTCGAAATAGCCCTTTTCGCCGGTCAGCCGCTCATACACCTGGTCGGCGATGAGATGCGCGACCCGGCGCCAGTTGTCCGGCTGGGTGAAGAACTGGAGACCGATCAGCTGCTGCTCCGCGAACACGTCCCACAGCCGGAATTCGACCTTGAGGCGCCCGTCGGGTTGCGGCGTCACCTGCCCGGTCACCAGCGCCTGCGCGTTGATGATGCGCCAGTCGCCAAAGCGCGGGCTGGTGTTGGCGTCGGTGATTTTCTCGATGAAGGCGCGCTGGTCGAGCGGCTTGAACAGCCCCGAACGCTCGAGATCGCCCATCACGACGCCGGCGATATCGTGACCGTTCAGCACCGAATTGGGGTCCTGGCCGATCAGGTCGGGTATCGCGATGGGGAGCGGATTAAGGTTGCCCTGATTGATGTCGATATCGAGAGCAGCGCTGGCCGGGGCGACGCGCGCAAGCATGACCCCCGCGGCAAGGATCAGCAGCCGGAGCGTCAAAATTAGATTTCGCTTGAGTGTCATGAATGTCTCCTAGCCACCGCCCAGCATTGCCCGCGGATCGAACGTCATGTTGATGTCCCGCCAATTCGAATACTTTTCCGGCGGCAGGGTATAAGGCGCACACAGACGGACCGCGCGCAGCGCGGCTTCGGCCGCCACCTGGTAATAATTACTTTGAGAAAGTGGCGCTCCGATGACCTGCGGCGCGCGCGACAGCGACCCATCCGGATTAAGCGCGATATTGACGCGCACGATCAGATTCTCCGCGTCCGCCGCGCCCGCCGGAATCGACCAGCAGCGCTGCATCTGCGCACGCAGCGCGTCGATCTCGGTCATTGTCATCGCGTTGGCCTCGCCGACACCCTCGACATCGGCCGGGCCGGCGGCGATCTCCTGCTCTTCGCCCGCTTTGTCCGGCGTCTTTTCCTTGGTGGGGAGCTTGTTGAGCAAGGCGGAAATCTTGCTGGCGTCGAACGCCTCTTTCTTCTTTGCGGGTGCGGGCGGCTTTGGCTTCTTGACCGGTGCCATGGCAGCAAGATCCTTTTTCACCTCGGCGGGCTTTTCCTCGGCCCTCGGCGCGGGCTCGGGCGGCGGCAGCGCATCGGCGGGCGCTTCGGGCGTCGGCGGCGCCTCGACGTCCGGCGCATCGGGCGTGGGTTCCGGCGTCGGCTCAGGCTCGGGGGGAAGCATCGCCGAGCGCTGCGGCTCTGGCTCCTCGGTCGCGGCCTTCTCCACCGGCGGCGGCTCGGGCTTCGGTTCCGCCTTTTTCATTTCCTTGATGTTGGTATTGTCGTCGATCGTCACGAGATCGACCGGCACCGCAGGCGGCAGATCGTACATTTCTGTGCTGTGATGCCAGAACGCGCCGAGCGCGGACATAGCCACAGCGATGTGCAGCGCAATGGAGAGACCCAGACTCCGGCGCATGGGGGAACGCAACCTCACTTCTTGTCGGGGTGCGGCGCGGTGTTCACCAGACCGAGCCGCGTGAAACCCGCATCGTTCATGCGCGCCATGACCTGCATGACCGCACCGTAATTCGCATTGGTGTCGCCGCGCACGTAAATGCGCTCCTCATAGCCGTTCTCGGCAATCGCCTGGAGGCGGGGCACCAGCTCTTCAAGCCCGACCTCGGTCTCCTGGAGATAGACGGTGCCCTCCTTGTCGATCGTCACGGTCAAGGGCTCCTTGTCGCCGGTGAGCGGACGCGACTTGGCTTCGGGAAGCTGGACCGGCACGCCGACCGTCAACAGCGGGGCCGCGACCATGAACACGATCAGCAGCACCAGCATGACGTCAACCATCGGCGTCACGTTGATCTCGGCCATCGGGCGATACTTCGCGCGTCCGCGCCCCGAACCGCCCGTCGATATCGCCATTACGACACCCGATCGTCGAGCTGACGCGACAGGATCGCCGAGAATTCGTCGGAGAAGCCCTCAAGCTTGCCCGCGAGGCGGCCCATTTCGTTGGAGAATTTGTTGTAGAAGACGACCGCCGGGATCGCCGCGAGCAGGCCGAGCGCGGTCGCGAACAACGCCTCCGCGATGCCCGGCGCTACCACCGCCAGATTCGTGTCGTGGCTCGTCGCGATCGCGCGGAACGAATTCATGATGCCCCACACCGTGCCGAACAGACCGATGAATGGGGCCGTCGACCCGACCGTCGCGAGGAAGGGAATATTGTTTTCCAATGTGCCGAGCTCACGCTGAAGCGTGACCGACATCACCTTGTCGATGCGCGCCCGAATGCCGTCGACCGCGCCCGCACCGACGCCACCCTTGTCGAATGTGCGCTGCCATTCGCGCATCGCCGCGCAGAAGATGACCCCCATCGGCGATGAGGGCTTGCGCGATTCGGACGAGAACAGATCGTCGAGCGACTTGCCGGACCAGAAGGTTTCCTCAAACTGGTCGCAGCGCTTGCGCGCGCGGCCAAGCCGGCCCCATTTGTCGATGATGATCGCCCAGCACCACACCGACGCTGCAAGCAAGCCCACCATCACCGCCTTGACGATGATGTCGGCGCGCAGAAACAGCGCAATGTACGAAAAATCTACGGACGTTCCGCCTGCAGCTGCCTGCGCGACCAGATTGGGCTCCATGCTCGCAATGACTCCAATTAATCTAAGGTGCTCGGCAGAAGGGTTCAGGCACGCTCGTGCCCTCGACTTAGGGCTCTACCCTGATTTTGAAAAAGCCCCCTCAAGCCCCCTGCACTAAGCGTTTTGAATGTGTCGAAACTAGGGCGCGGGCACGTAGCGTGCCAGGGCCTGCCGCACGTCGTCGGGCGGACGGCGCGGCTTGCCCGCTCCGTTTACAACCACCGCCTTAACAGCGGCTTTCGCAAGCGCTTCACCATCCCGGGTTAACAACTGGTTAATGTCGATCGCGGCGCCCTTGATCGCCTCGAACCGCGTTTCGACCAGCAGTGCATCGTCGACATGTGCCGGACTGAGATAATCAATCGTCAGCGTGCGGACGGTGAACGCGAGGGGGTCGGTCCGCGACCACAATTCTTGATGATGAACCCCGGCAAGGCGCAGGAAATCGGTGCGCCCGCGCTCGAAAAAACGCAGGTATCCGGCGTGGTAGACGACACCGGTGAAATCGGTGTCCTCGTAATAGACCCGCACGGGCAGGACATGCGTGGTCCCGCGCATCGCACCGCTGGTCGGCGCATCAGGCATCGTCATCCTCCAGCAGCGAGGGTTGCGCCCCGAGCCCGGCCGGAACGCCCAGGCCCAGATGGGCGAACGCGCGCGCGGTCAGCAGCCGGCCGCGCGGCGTACGCTGCAGGAAACCCTGCTGCAACAGATAGGGCTCGACAATGTCCTCGATCGCGTCGCGCGGCTCGCTCAAGGAAGCCGCCAGCGTATCGACTCCGACCGGCCCGCCGCCGAAGGCGTCCGCGATCAGCCGCAGATAGCGGTGATCGAGCGCGTCGAGCCCGATGCCGTCGACCTCAAGCCTCCTGAGTGCCATGTCGGCGGCCTTGGCATCGACGCGTTCGAGCTTCGCCACCGCGCAAAAATCGCGCACCCGCCGCAACAGCCGGCCGGCGACACGCGGCGTGCCGCGCGCCCGGCTTGCGATCTCGCGCGCGCCGTCGTCGCCCAGCGCGACGCCGAGCAGCCGCGCGCCGCGCGCGACAATGGAAACCAGCTCGTCGGTTTCATAGAAATTAAGGCGCACCGGAATGCCGAAGCGGTCGCGCAGCGGCGTCGCGAGCAGGCCGGTGCGGGTCGTCGCGCCGATCAGCGTGAAGCGCGCAAGGTCGATCTTCACCGACCGCGCGGCAGGCCCCTCGCCGATGATGAGATCGAGTTCAAAATCCTCCATCGCGGGATAGAGGATTTCCTCGACCGCCGGCGATAGGCGATGAATCTCGTCGATGAACAAAACGTCGCCCGCTTCGAGATTAGTGAGCAGCGCGGCCAGATCACCCGCCTTGGCAATCACCGGCCCGGAGGTCGAGCGGAAATTGACGCCCAGCTCGCGCGCGACGATCTGCGCCAGCGTGGTCTTGCCGAGGCCGGGCGGGCCCGACAGCAGCACGTGATCTAGTGCTTCGCCGCGTGCGCGCGCCGCCTCGATGAACACGCTCAGATTCTGGCACGCCTGACGCTGGCCCACGAATTCGGCCAGCAATTGCGGGCGCAGCGCGACATCGCGCGCGTCGTCTTCGCGTTTTTCGGCGGTGACGAGGCGCGGGGTCATCGCGGCACTCCGTGAGATACCGCACGGGGACGCAGCACCTTGATCTTGAGCGCGATCGCCGTCGCGATCACCGAAAATACGGCGCCCAGCGTCCCGGTCACGACCAGCTGGATCGGAATCACATCGATCCACGCGCGCCAGAACCGGGCCGCATAGACCAGCGGCGACACGATCGCCCCCACCAGGGACGACAAGCCGATCAGGTGGGCCCGCGTAAACCGCTTCCATCCCGCCAGAGCGGCCATGAGCACCCCGATCGCCGCGCCTTGCGGGCAGCCAAACAGGAGCGCACCCCACAGCGCATCCCAGCGGTAGAGCGACGCGCTCCACGAGCTGGCTGCGAAAACAGCGAAAAAGAACAGCCACGCGACCCCGGCGCCGAATAGCGCATAGAACAGCGCGGCCGCAGCCGCATCGCGCACATAAGCGCCCGTGCTGCGCGCGCTCATCGCCCCAGCTCCTTGAGCCCGGCACGAATCAGCGCCGCGACGTTGCCCGAATTTTCGGGGCGCTCGGATGCACTCATCAGCACGCGCGCGGCATCGCTTTGCGGGTATCCCAGATTGACCAGCGCAGAGAGTGCATCGCTCATCGCATCATCCGCTGGCGGAGCAATGTGCGCGGGGCCGTCCGACACCGGCCCGGCGGGCACCTTGTCCTTGAGCTCGCTGGCGAGGCGCTGCGCCAGCTTGGGGCCGACGCCGGGCGCGCGCGCGAACATCGCCTTGTCGCCGAATGTCGCGGCGCGTGACAGTTCGGCGGGCGCCAGCACGCCCAATATCGCCAGTGCGACCCGCGCGCCCACGCCCTGCACGCTCTGAAGCGCCTTGAACCACTCGCGCTCGCGCTCGCTCTCGAATCCGAACAGGCGGATCTCCTCCTCGCGGATCGCCGTTTCAATGATAAGGCTGGCGCGCGCACCGGCTTTGAGATGCGCGAGCACACGCGCGGGCGCCTGAACGCGGTAGCCGACGCCATTGACGTCGAGGATCACCGTGTCCTCGCCGACCGAATCCACCAGTCCGGTAAGCTTTCCGATCATGTCGCGCCTGAAAATCCGGGCAAGCCGTCGATGCTTTCCCCATTGCGCTCGGCTAGATATTCCGCGATCCCGTCCTCGCCCTTCGCCTGCGCCCAGCGCAAAAGCTGGTCACGCTCGCCGCGATAGTCATAAAGCGGAATGCTGTAGCCGCACGACGTCGCGATGCGGCTGACGTCCACCTCGATGATCGCGCGCGCACCCGGCAACGGCGTGAAGTGCTGCATGAGGCGCGTGTATTGCGCGCCGCCCTTCTCGTGCGGGGTGCCGGTGCCGTGCAGGCGCAGGATGCGCGCCGGGCCGTCGAAGGCGCAGAACATGATGACGATGCGCCCGTTGTCCTTCAGGTGCGCGAGGGTCTCGATGCCCGAGCCGGTCATGTCGAGATAGGCGACGCGCGTAGGGCCGAGCACGCGAAAACTGTCGGCGCCCTTGGGCGAAATATTGACGTGCCCGCCCGCACCCGGCGCGCTGCCGACGAAGAACATGTGCTGGCGCGCAATGAAATCACTCAGATCCTGGTCGATGGTGGGAAAGATCTTGCTCAACCGAGTGCCTCCATTCTGATGCGCGAGAGGCCAAGATGAGCATGACAGATGGCGATGGCAAGCGCGTCGGCGGCATCGGGGCCCGCGACCTGCGCACGCGGAAGCAGCCGCTCGACCATCGCGCGGATCTGCGCCTTGTCGGCATGCCCGACGCCGACCACGGTCTTCTTGACGAGATTGGGGGCGTATTCGGCGACCGCCAGTCCGGCCAGCGCGGGGACCACGAGCGCCACGCCGCGCGCAGCGCCGAGCTTCAGGGCGCCGGCCGCATCGGCATTGACGAACGTGATCTCGACCGCCGCGCAGTCGGGCGAGTAGGTCTGCAGGATATCGCTCAACGCCCGGTGGAGGTCCGCCAGCCGGTCGGCGAGCGAGCGCGCGATGGTCGTGGCGACCGATCCGTTGGCGATGTGAACAAGTTTCTGGCCTTGGGCTTCGATCACGCCAAAGCCCATGCGCGTCAACCCCGGATCTATCCCCAAAATGCGAATCGCCGCCGCCATGCCCACAAGCGTTAAACGGGAAGCGGCGCGAACGGAAGCAGAACTTTATGCGGCCGTCAGCCGCTCCATGATTTCGTCGGAGATATCAAAATTGGCGAACACGGCCTGCACGTCGTCGCTGTCGTCGAGGGCTTCGATGAGTTTGAGAACTTTTTGCGCGGTCTCCTCGTCCACCGGAACCAGCGTTTGGGGCCGCCACACGAGCTTTGCACTCTCCGCCTCGCCGAACCGCGCCTCAAGTGCCTCGCGCACCCCGTTGAGCGCGTCGGGCGCGCATAGGAAATCATGTCCGCCCTCGCCCGATTCGCATTCGTCGGCACCGGCCTCGATCGCCGCTTCGAGCATCGTGTCGGCGTCGCCGGTTTCGGGCGGATAGTGAACGATGCCCAGATGGTCGAAGCTGTGGCTGACGGCGCCGGTCGTGCCAAGTGCTCCGCCCTGCTTGGAAAACGCGGCGCGCACCTCGCCTGCCGTCCGGTTGCGGTTGTCGGTCAGCGCCTCCGCGATGACGGCGACGCCCCCCGGCCCGAAGCCTTCGTAGCGCACTTCATCGTAGGTTTCCGCGTCGGAGCTTTGCGATTTCTTGATCGCGCGGTCGATGTTGTCCTTGGGCATGTTTTCCTTGCGCGCGGCAATGATCGCGGCACGCAGACGTGGATTGTGCTCAGGATCCGGCAGACCGGCCTTGGCCGCGACCGTGATCTCGCGCGCGAGTTTGCCGAAGACCTTGGAGCGCTGGGCGTCTTTGGCGCCCTTCTTGTGCATGATGTTCTTGAACTGGGAATGGCCGGCCATGTCAGAAAACCTTGTGTGCCTCGTCGACGTTGCCTTTCGATAGGCCGTTCCGCGGCCTGAGAAAAGCCCCTATAGCCGAGTTTAAGGAACCTGCGCCCCCCTCAGCCGTTTTGGGCATTGAACCTCACGCCAGGGAGATCGTTGCGATGACCAACCCGACCGAGAAGAAAGCGGTGCGCCGCACACCGGCCCCCAAGCCCGCCCCGAAAGGGCGCCGGATCGCCGAGCAGCCGCTGGACGACGCCCTCGACGACACGTTTCCCGCCAGCGACCCGGTGTCCGCGCAAAGCCCCGCCGTTCCCGGTGACACCGAGGAAAAAGCCCAGAAAAACGCCGCTCACCGCAAGGAGCACGAGCACTAGAGCTCGGGCATTGCCGCCTTGAGGCGCCCGCCGACCCGCACCGGATCGATGCGGGTCGCCAGCCCCGAACGGGCGTCCGTTTCGAGGAAAAGGCCGCACACAGTGGCCTCGCCTTCCGCCGGCGTGAAGCGGCCGGACGGGATTTTGCGCACGAAGCGATTGAGCGGCTCGTCCTTTTCCATCCCGATCACCGAGTTGTAGTCGGCGCAGGCGCCCGCGTCGGTCTGATATGCGGTGCCGCCGGGCAGAATCTGGGCGTCGGCGGTGGGGACATGACTGTGAGTGCCGACCACCAGGCTGGCGCGACCGTCGACGAAATGGCCCATCGCCATTTTTTCCGACGTCGCCTCGCCGTGAATGTCGATCACGATCGCATCCGCCGCCTCGCCAAGCGGACACGCGGCAAGCGCTTCATCGATCGCGGCAAAAGGATCGTCGAGCGCATCCATGAAGACGCGCCCCATGACATTGATCACCAGAATGCGCTGGCCATTGGCCGCCTCGAACAGGTTCGCGCCCTTGCCGGGCGTGCCCTTGGGAAAGTTGAGCGGGCGGATCAGCCGCGCGTCGCGTTCGATATGGGTCAGCGCCTCGCGCTGATCGAAGGCGTGGTTGCCGAGCGTGATGACGTCGACCCCGGCCTCGTACAGCTCTTCGCAAATCTTGGCGGTAATGCCGAAACCGTGAGCAGCGTTCTCGCCGTTCACGATCACGAAATCGAGTTGCAGGTCGCGCCGCAATGCTGGCAGCGATGCCACGACCGCATCGCGGCCGCTGCGGCCCACAATATCTCCCAGGAACAGGATCTTCACGGTGCCCGCTCCTGGATCACGAAAAATTCCTGGTCGGTCGCGATTGCGTCAAGTCGTTGGTCGGTCTCGATCACGGGCAAAGTTTCGGTCTCCTGAAAGGCATAGGCAAGTCCGATCGCGTAAATCGGTGAGCGGGCGCGAAGTCGCGCCAGCGTGCGGTCGTAAAATCCCCCGCCATAGCCAAGACGCGCACCGCTGCGGTCGAACGCCAGCACCGGCACGATGAGGACAGTCGGCGCGACCGCCGCATGGCTCGCCGGCGGGCAAAGCGTTTTGAAGTCGCCCGCCACCAGGGCCTCGCCCGGGCTCCAGCGGCGAAAAACCAGCGGCTGCTCGCGCCCCTCCACCACGGGAAGGGCGCTGGCAATCCCGCGCGCGGCAAGCGCCTCCAGCACGGGAGCAGGATCGACCTCGCCCCTCATCGCCACGTAGGCCGCGACACAATCGTCGGCGCGAAAGCGAAAATTGGCGAGCAGCAGACGTGCCGCGCGCGCCCCCGCGGCCGGCACCGCACGGTTGAGGCGGCGCTTGAGCGCCTCACGCCGCAACCGGGACTTGGTCGCGGAGATCTCGGGCTCGGGCGCGTCGGGCATCGGTTTCCCGGCTGTGTGGACCAAAAAAATTCAGGTGGCGGGACCGGTGCGGCCGTTGGAAGGGTGTGTCCTCCTGGGCCTGCCTAAGCAGGTGGGCACCGTGTGTCCAAGGCCACGGCCAAGGACAGGGACAGCTCCCAAGGAGTGGATTAAGGCCCCGGGGGAACGATTTCCTGACGCACCGCCCAGCACCCCGCCGTCTGTGAACTTAGGAGGCTTCCATGCGCCCTGCAATGTCTTCCAGACGCCGCGCCGCCGTTTCCAGCACCTCGGCCGCCGAAGCCTCGGCTTTCTGCGCCTTTTCGACCATGGTCTGGCGGCCCGCCTTGAGGCGCTCGATCTCCGCCTCGAGTTCGTCGGTGCGCGCAAGCATCTGGGAGAGCTCGTCCGACACCAAAAGTCCCGCCATCAACAGCAGCCGGGCGTCTCCGACCTGCCCGACCTGGTCGGAAAGGTCCTTCACATGCTTGTCGAGATAGCGTGCCAAATCGAGAAGGTGGCGTTCCTCGCCATCATCGCACGCCACCGTGTAGCTGCGCCCGTTGACGGTCACCGCGACTTGCGCCATCCCGCTTTCTCCCCGTTAAAGACCGAAAGTCAGCCGCCGAGCACGCGCCTGATATCGGTGATCGCTCCGTCAACCCGTGTTTCGACCTCGTGGGTCAGGGCTTCCAGCGCGGCATAATTCGATTTGACGGTATCGAGCTCCGCCGCCATGCGCGAACGGTCCTCACGCAACGCCTGGACCTCTCGGGTCGCCTGACCAGGCTGGCGCTCACCCTGAAGACGGCGCCGCGTCGTGGCCTCGAGCCGGTCCAGGGCCTGAACGAAACGCTCCATTGCGTTGTCAAGTCTGCTCATACACAAAACCCACAAAATATGATGCGCGCGTTTGTCAAACCCGCAATCTAACACAGCGCGAAATCGACGTCAGTGCAAGAGTTGGGACGGCAACGAAGCGCCAATTTGCGCGTTTTATGGAAACGCGGTAAACGCGGCTGCACGCACCAGTGCCTTGACGCTGCCGTATTCGCCGCCAAAATGCGCCGCAAGACAAATGCGCGTGCCCTTTTACCAAAGGACCCCCAGATGCGCCGAATTGCCGTCATCGTCGCCGCCATCTTTGCTGCGCTTGTGCTCGTCGCCGTGATCGCGCCCAATTTCATTCCCGAGTCCGTCTATCGCGAACGCATTATCGAGGCCGTGCGCACGTCTACCGGGCGAGACCTCAAGATCGCGGGCGACATCGACCTGGCGATCTTTCCCACCGTGCGCGTCAAGGCGAGCGGTGTCTCGCTGTCGAATGCGCAAGGCTTCGGCGCCGATCAGTTCGCCAGCATGAAGCAGCTCGAAGCCGGGGTGAAGCTCCTGCCCTTGCTCAGCAAGAAGGTCGAGTTCACCCGGTTTATTCTGGTCGAACCGACCATCGCGCTCGAAATCGACGAGCAGGGCCGCAACAACTGGACGTTCGAAAGCACCAAGAGCGCGCACATCGAGGACGCCGCGCCCGCCAGTGCACCTGCCAAGCGCGAAGGCGAAGGCGGCGCGCTCGAAGGCGACGTCAATCTGGGCAAGATCGAGCTGGTCGACGGGCTCGTCACCTACGCGGACCGCCAGAAGGGCGAGCATTGGGAGGCGCGCGATATCAACATCACGGTCGCGCTCGAAAGCCTCGACAAGCCGCTCGAGGTGGACGGCGCGGCGGTATGGAAGGGCCATAAAATCGCGCTCGAACTCGATGCCGACAATCCGCGCGGGCTGACGACATCCGCGGGAAGCGCACTCAAGCTCAATGTCAGCAGCGATCTGTTCGACGCCAAATTCGACGGGCGCGGCGCGAGCGCGGATGCGCTGTCGGTGGCCGGCGCCGTCGATCTCGACGTCAAATCCGTGCGCAATCTGATTGCATGGACGGGCGAGCCGCTCGCTCCCGGCGATGGCTTCGGGCCTCTCAAGCTGTCCGGCAAGGTCTCCTATGGCGACGGCAAGGCGGCGTTCGACAATGCCAAGATCAAGTTCGACAAGATCGAGGGCGAAGGTGCAGTGAGTGTCAACACGAGCAGCGACAAGCCCTATCTGAAGGGTGTGTTGAAGGTCGATACGCTCGATGTGACCCCCTACATCGCCACGTCTTCGGGCGACACAAAAGGTGCGGCGCAGGGCGATGGCGCAGCCCCTGGCGCGGCCCCGGCGCAGGGTGGTCAGGGCTGGAGCACCGCCCCGATCGACCTCTCGGGATTGCGCGCAGCCAATGCCGATTTCAACTTTGAGGCGAAAACCGTCCTCATCAACAAAATCAAGCTGTCGGACAGCCAGGTCGCGGCCCAACTCAAAAATGGAGTCCTCAATGTCGACCTGTCCAAGCTGTCGCTTTATGGCGGCACCGGCCTTGCCAAGGTCAAACTCGACGGATCGGGAAGCGTTCCGCGGATCGCCACCGACCTCAATTTCACGGGAATAGCAATCGAGCCGCTGCTCAGCGATGCGGCCGATTTCAACCGGCTGACCGGGACCGGAAATCTGACGCTCAATATCGTCAGCACGGGCGCGAGTCAGAAGGCGATCGCGGATAATCTCGGCGGCGCGGGCGCGCTGAAGCTCACTGACGGCGCCGTCAAGGGCATCAATCTCGCGGCCATGGTGCGCAATGTGTCGGGTGCCTTCGTCACCGGCGGCAGCGGTGCTCAGCAGACGGACTTTGCCGAACTCACGGGCACCTACCAGATCACAAACGGCATCCTCGCCAACAAGGATCTCGAGATGCTCAATCCGCTGCTGCGGCTCTCGGGCGCCGGCACCGCCAATATCGGTGCGCGGACAGTCGATTACACGATCGTGCCGAAGGCGGTCGCGACGACCGAGGGACAAGGCGGCAAGACCGACCTCGGTGGAATCAGCGTGCCGGTCAAGATCACCGGGTCGTGGGACAATCTCAAATTCGCGCCCGATCCCAAGGCGCTGCTCGAAAACGCGCTGGGCGGTCTCAATGCAGCCAAGGAAGGCGGAACGGATCCGCTCAAGGGCGCGCTTAAGGGCCTGATCGGCCAGCCGCCCGCGGCCAAGGCGCCGGCCGCCGACGCGGGCAAGGCGCCCGCCGGCGATGCCGCCGCACCGGCCGATGCGGCAACGCCCGCCGAAAAGAAGCCCGAACCTGCCCCCGAAGACCCCGCGCAGAAACTGCTCAAGGGCATCATGGGCGGACAATAGCGCCGCCGGGGCCGTTCGCAGACGCACGGAAAGTGAAAAGCCGTTAACGCTTTGCGCATATGCTGCGCGCATGTCACGCCGAATCTTCATCTTTGCCGCGGCGCTTGCCGCCTTGCTGGATACGACCTCGCCGCGCGCATATGCAGGCGAGCGCGCACCGCTCATCGTCGGCACCTGGGGCGGCGCCTACGAGGATGTCGAGCGCAAGGTGCTGTTCGACCCCTTCACGTCGCGCACCGGCGTTCCGATCAAGACGGTGGCGCTCAGCGATCCGCTCCCGACGTTACGCGAGTCGGCGGCCGGCGATGGCCTGGTCGCACTGGCTGATCTGCCGGACGCCGACGCCGATGCCGCCTGCGCGGAGCGGCTGCTCGAACCGCTCGATGTTTCCTTTTTCGATCATGGCGATCCCGGGCAAGCCACGCAGGCGTCCGACTTCATCATGAGGCCCACGCCCTGTGGCATTCCATCCACGATCACCGGCGAGGTTATGGTCTATGCCCCGGGCGCTTTCGGCGCGAAGACCCCCGCGCGCGTGACGGATCTGTTCGACACGCAGAATTTCCCCGGCCGCCGCGCCCTCAAGCGCGATGCGATGGGGACCTTCGAGTGGGCACTGCTCGCCGACGGCGTTTCCCCCGGCGAAGTCTACAACGTCCTCGCAACGCCGGACGGCATCAAACGCGTCTTCGCCAAGCTCGACTCGATCCGCACCTCGACACAGTGGTGGGATCGCGGCGACGTGCCGCTGACCTGGCTTGCACGCGGCGAAGTGATCATGGCGGCGGCCTACACGCCGTGGGCTTATCAGGCGATCGTCGGCGAGCATCTCCCGCTCTCCATCGTGTGGTCGGGCGCCCTGACCTCCGCCAACCGCTGGGTGATCGTTAAAGGACACGGCGACGATCCGGCCGCGCGCGAGTTCATCAAATTTGCGACCGACACGGCGCGGCTGGCCGATTTTTCCCGTCAGACCCCCTACGGTGCCGCCCGCACCTCAGCCGCACTCGTCAACACGCCCGAGATGAGCGACTACTCCCCGACAACGCCGGAGCATCTTGCCTCCTCGATGCAGATCGATGCCAAGTTCTGGCGTGAGCACGGCCCCGCACTGCGTCAGCGGTTTGAAACCTGGCTCCAGGCGACCGCCTCACAGACGCGCGCCGAGCAGGCCGCCGGCCAGGAATAGCGCCACTCCGATCAGCGCACCGATCAATGTGCCGTTGATCCGGATGAACTGGAGATCGCGGCCGACCTGCAGCTCGACGATACGCGCAACCTCGCGCGCATCCCATCCGCGCACCACGTCCTCCATGTAATTTCCGATTTGCGCGCGCCACGGCACGATGTAATCGACCACAATCCGTTCGATGCCGGCGTTGATCCATCTGCGCATCTGTTCTGATTCGCCGAGCGCGAAACCGGCACGCTGCACCACGCGCGCCAACGCATCGCGGGTTTGGGGCGACGTCTCCTGATCGTTCTCTTGGGCGTGCGCTTGCGCTTTCAGTTGCGACCACACGACACTGGCGGCATCCTGAATGTCTTCGGGAATTTCGGCCACGCGTGCGCGCAGCCACGCATCGAGCGCACGGCGCTCCGGCGAGCCGTGGGTTCCCAATGCCTCGATGAGCCCGTCGAGAACCGTCGTTCCCGCCCTGGCGAGGCGTTGATCGACAAAGGCGGGGACAAATCGCCCGGTGCGCTTCCCGACTTCCTGCGTGATGACGCCGTGCAGATCGGCGTTGAGGTCTTTCAAAAACGGTAGCACGGCATCGATCGCTTCCAGATGCGTGCCGGCCCGCACGAGGGCGCTCATCACCTCGCTGAGACGGCGCGCGACGAAATCTGCCGCCTCGTCGGTACACAGCCAGCGGGCAAGCTGGGCAGCCCTGTCCTCCTGCTTGACGCGCGCCAGCAGGAGCCCGGGATCGAGAAAATGTGTCTCGACGAAGCGCGCCAGCGAGCGTCCGATATCGTCCTTGCGTTTGGGGATCAGCGCCGTGTGCGGGATCGGCAGCCCGAGCGGACGGCGAAACAGCGCCGTGACCGCGAACCAGTCAGCGAGGCCGCCCACGGTCCCCGCTTCCCCCGCCGCGGCGATCAAGCCCTGCCAGAACTCGGGAACCGGCAGGAGCCGGGCCGTTACGGCCGCGGTGGCGGCGACGACGACGGCGCCGGTGGCAAACAATTGTGCGCGCCGCAGTTTCGTGCGCTGGTCGCGCGCACGGTCGGGCACATCGGAACGAGGGAGCGCGGGGTGAGTCATCGCGGCAGTCTACCGCATCACAGACGCATGAGGTGATGCGGTGCGACATCGCGGACCGAGGCGCAACCGAGCAATGTCAGTCCGCGCACGATTTCGGCGCGCATCAAGGTGAGCATGCGCTCGACGCCCGCCTGTCCGCCGGCGGCAAGCGCATAGAGATACGGCCGCCCGAACGAGACGGCGTTGGCGCCGAGCGCGAGCGCCTTGAGAACGTGGACGCCGCGCCGCACCCCGCCATCGACGATCACCTCGACCTGCGGCCCGACGGCGGCGCGAATCGCGCTCACGCAATCGACCGGCGCGGGCGCGCCCTCGAGCTGGCGCCCGCCGTGATTGGAGATCATCAGCGCCGTCGCCCCCGCCGCGCATGCGCGCTGCGCATCAGCTGCCGACAGGATGCCCTTGACGATCAGCGGTCCGTTCCACGCCTCGGCGAGCCAGGCCATATCGTCCCAGCTCACGGCGCGATCGAACTGGCTGTTGACGTAATCGATCAGCGACATCGCGCCGCCTTTGAGCGCATCGACGCGGTGAGCGACATTGGCGAGCCTGAAATCCGGCGCGCGCAAGAAATTCGCCACCCAGTGCGGGTGAAGCGCGAAATCGACGAGTGTACCGGGCCCGATACGCGGCGGCATCGTCATTCCGAACCGATGGTCGCGCTCGCGGTTACCCGCCATCTGCATATCGACGGTCAAGCACAGCGCCTGATAACCGCCGGCACGCGCGCGCTCGACAAACTCGCGGGTCAGCTCGCGATCCTTGAGGATGTAGATCTGGAAAATCCGTGTCAGCTCCGGCACCTGCGCGATGTCTTCGATCGATGACGTGCCGAGTGTGGACAGGGCGTAGGGTATGCCGAAGCGAGCTGCAGCGCGCGCGGCGCCAAGCTCTTTCTCGTGATGGAACAAGCGCGACATGCCGGTCGGCGCGAGCATGAGGGGAAGCGCGCAACGCGCGCCGAAGAGCGAAATGGCGGGGTCGACCGAGGACACGTCGGTGAGCTGTTCCGGGAGCAGCGCGTACTTATCGAATGCGCACGTATTGTTGCGCAGCGACCACTCGTCGTCCGATCCGCCGTCGATATAGTGAAACAGGGGAGCGGGCAGACGTCTCTTCGCCAGACGGCGGAAATCGGCAATATTGAAACACCGCTGGATCGACACCGCGCACCCCCCGGCCGGGGCCGTTCATCGCCCCCGATTTACCTCGATATTCCAACGGTATATGCGCTTGCCGGTCCCGTTGTCCATGCACACGCGCAGGGGGGTGTGCGCCGCCGCCACAATTTTGCCCGCACTTGGCACGACACCCTCAATCTGTGCATATGCAGCCGATAATCGGGGCCGATTCCTCGCCAGTTCCTGGAGTTCATGATCGTGGATTTTCCGTTTTCGCGCCGGCGCTGGATTCAAGGGGCCCTTGCGGTCTCCGGCCTCGCGCTTCTCCCCCATGCGGCGCACAGCGCAGATTCCGGCAATCTGCGCTTTGGGCCAAAAAACCCCTTCAGTTTCGCGCTCCTGAAAGCGCGGGCGGAGGCACTCGCGCACAAGCCCTACGAGCCGGCGCGCATTCGCGCTGCCGACCAGATCTACGCGGTTGACTATGACGCATACGCGCATGTCCGCTTTCGTCAAGAATGTGATCTTTGGGCGGACGAGCCGGACGGGCCGGCGATCGCGTTTTTCCACGTCCAGCGCTACGCGCGCGAGCCGGTTACCATCTCGGCGGTCGAGAACGGCCTCGCGCGCGAGATCATCTACTCGCCCTCCTATTTTGATATCCCGGACGACAGCCCCGCCCGCAAGGTGCCGCGCGATATCGGGTTCGCCGGGTTTCGGGTCATGAACCTCAATCAGAAAGGCGACTGGCTGGCATTTATGGGAGCGTCCTACTTCCGCAGCGCCGGGGCATCGGATCAATATGGCCTCTCCGCGCGCGGCCTTGCGATCGACACCGCGATCCCGGGCCCGGAGGAGTTTCCCCGCTTCAGCGATTTCTGGCTCGAACGGGCGGATGGCGGGGAACTCATCGTCTATGCGCTGCTCAATGGCCCAAGCGTCGCCGGCGCCTATCGCATCACCGCGCGCAAGACGCCGGATGCCGTGCTGCAGGATGTCGAGGCGGCGGTCTATGTGCGCCGCCCGGTGACGAAACTCGGCTTCGCGCCGCTCACCAGCATGTTCTGGTACGGCGAAAACAATCGCGAGGCCGCACGCGACTGGCGCCCCGAAATTCACGATTCCGACGGGCTTGCGATCGCGACCGGCTCGGGAGAGCGGATCTGGCGCCCGCTCGCCAATCCGCCGCGCGTGATGACCAACGCCTTTCTTGACACCAACCCGAAGGGCTTCGGCCTCAGCCAGCGCGACCGCGCATTTTCGAGCTACGAAGACGACGGCGTCTTCTATAACCGGCGGCCCTGCCTGTGGGTCGAGCCGATGAATCAGTGGGGCGCGGGTTCGGTGCAGCTTGTCGAGATCCCGACCGAGGACGAAATCAACGACAACATCGTCGCGTTCTGGGTGCCGGACGGACAGACGCATAAGGGGCAGACGTTCGACCTCACCTATCGCCTCCACTGGCGCGACGACGAACCGATGCATTCCGAGCTTGCCCATGTCGTATCGACACGGGTGGGAATGGGCGGCCACCCCGGAACGCCGCGCCCCCCGGGGGTGCGTAAATTCGTAATCGACTGGGCCGGTCCCGTGCTCAAGGGGCTTACCCGCGAGAGCGGGATCGAGCAGGTCATTACCGTGAGCCGCGGCGAGATTGCGAACGCCGTGATCTACCCCGTCCAGGGCCGCGACACATGGCGCTCGGTGTTCGATATTCTGGCGCGTGGAAGCGAGCCGGTGGATCTCAAAGTCTACGCGCATCAAGGCGACCGGACCGTGAGCGAGACCTGGGTCTACCAGTATTTTCCGTAAGGCGGAGGCCGCCATGCGCGTTGCGGGCCGAATCGACATCGACGAGAGCGAGCTGGAAGAGCAGTTCATCCGCGCGTCCGGTCCCGGCGGGCAGAACGTCAACAAGGTGGCGAGCGCGGTTCAGCTGCGCTTCGATGCGCGGCGCTCACGCGCCCTCACTCCGGACATCTACGCCCGCCTTGAGCAACTCGCGGGCCGGCGCATGACCCAGGACGGCGTCATCATCATCACCGCGCAGCGCTATCGCACGCAGGAGGGTAACCGCCGCGATGCGCGTGCGCGTCTCGCCGATCTCATCACGCGCGCCTGCGAGCCCGTGCGGCCACGGCGCGCAACGCGGCCGACCCGCGCATCGAAAGAACGACGAATTGAATCCAAAAGCCGGCGTGGGACGTTGAAAACGACGCGCGCGCGCGTGCGCCGGGAATCTGACGACACCGTGTGAAGGCTTTTCGCGTTCAGCCCCAGGTTTTCTTTGCACCCTCGCGGCGCGCACGCAAATTGACGCCGGATTGACCTGTGAGCTTGCCGGCATTTGTGGGCGCCTTCGGCGTTTCCTCCGGCCTGCCGAAGTAGAAGCCCTGACCGTAGTCGACGCCCAGCTCCTTGAGCTGCTCGGCGACCGCCAGATCCTCGATCATTTCGGCGGTCGTGTGCACATCCAAGGAACGGCACATATTGACGAGATGGCGGATCATCTCGCCCTCGCGGCTTGATTTAGTCAGTTCACGGACATATTGACCGTCGATCTTGACCGAGTCGACGGTCAGCATCTTCAGATACGGGAACGAGGCGGCGCCCGACCCGAAATCGTCGAGGCAAACGCTGTAGCCGGCGCCGCGCAAGGCCTGGATGTGGCGATCGGCGAGGTCGAGATCCGTCAGCGCCGCGCTTTCCGTCACCTCGAAGATCAGCCGGCCGGCCGGCGCGGCACGCTCTTTGAGGACGCGCATCAGCGCGTCATGAAACTGCGGGCTCATCAGCGAACGCCCCGACATGTTCACCGCAAGTTTGAGCGCCGATGCCTCCTTCTCCTTGAGACGCGCGATCACGGTTTCGATCATCGCCATATCGAAGCGCTCGACCAGCGCAAGCTCCTCCGCCATCCGGATCATGCCGAACGGGCTGACCCCGTCGCTGAAACGCACCAGCACCTCGTAATGGTGGAGCGCGCCCGTCTTGAGTTCGACGATGGGCTGGAAATTCAGCTTGAATTTGCGGTCTTCGACGAGCGCGTTGAAGGCACCGGCGCGGTCCATCGTCTCCTGGATCTGCTGCTGAAGCACTTCGCCGAGCGAGCCCGCGGGCCGCTTGGCGAGACCGGTGTCGATGAAATTATCGAGTGCATAACGCAACGCGCGCAACATCTTTTCGTTGGCGATCTCGGCGCGGTCGAGCGATACCGCACTCGCCTCCACGACAAGCGGCGCCTCGCCGACATTGCTCCGGGCGGTCGCGCCCTCGATATGGGCAACGAGCTGGTCGGGTGCCTTGCGCTCGCGCACCAGCGCGAAGCGATCCTCGCCAAGCCGCGCCGCGCTCATGCCGCCATAAGAATCGGCGCGCAGGGTGCCGGCCACATTCTTGAGCAGCCGCGCACCTTTGACCGGGTCGTCCCGGGTCAGTTCCGTCATGCCCTTCAGCTCGACGAACGCGATATCGAGATCGATCCCGGTCGCGCTTGAAAGCTCCGCCAGTCCTTTGGTGAGAAGATCGAAGCTCTCCGCGTCGTGCAGCTTGAACGGCCCGGGCGACATCAACACGCCGCCGGACGCCTGCGGGGGCGTGGACGAAATCGCGCACGACACCGAGGGTGCCAGCTGCGGCAGCTGACACAGATACAGGCTGACAATCGCCGGCCGGTTCCCGCTTGAGTGCGCCAGTTCGAGCGCGACCGGTCCGCGGCGCGCCCCGCACTGAATATCGGCCAGAAGCGCATCAACCACGGGACGGTCGTCCTGCGCGATCAGCTCGCGCCAGTTCCGTCCGACCAGATCGTCCGCGTCCATCTCGATCAGCCGGCCGGAGGCGCCGGCCGAGAATGTGATCTGACCTTCACTATCCAACTCGATCAGCAAATCAGCCGAGGCAAACGCAAATCCGAGATACCGGAAAATCTGACGCGTCATGGGCTTCCCTCGCGGGACACTCTTGAAGATCGGTCCCGGTTTTCATTTGGAGAAAGACCCTATGCCTCAATCGTTAGGGCCGATTAAACGAGGGCGCGCGCGCCGCCCTTCCGGCGGGTCGCCGGAACCGGGATTTGCCGGTTTCTGCACGCTCGAGTATTCAAAGGATCGTTGCGGTTGTGCGAGCGGCACAGCCGGGTATTTTTGTCGACCGCCGTGACCGAATGGAGCAGCAACCCGTGGAGCCAACCCTTCGAAGCCTGCTTGCCGCGCAATTCGAGCACCATGCCGCCCGCACCGCCATCTCGCAGCCCGGCGGCCGGTCGTGGAGTTACGAGGACCTCCAGGCGGGGATGCTGCGCTATGCCGCCGCCCTCGCCGCCCTTGGGCTCGGCGCCGGAGACCGCCTGCTGGTCCAGACCGAAAAAAGCGTCGAGACGCTGCTGCTCTATTTCGCCGCCCATCATCTCGGCGCGATTTATGTTCCCCTGAATACCGATTACACGAAACCTGAGATTGAATATTTCATCGCCGACTGCGAGCCGCGGCTGGCGGTGTGCCGCGAGGAGCGCGCCGCCGAGTTCGACGATCTCGCAAGGACGCGCCCCGGGCTGCGCTGCGTCACGCTTGGTCCCAACGCAACGGGAACGCTTGCAGCACTGGCGGGCGAAACGCTTCCCGCCCCGCCTCCGGCGCCGCGCGGCGGCGACGATCTCGCGGTCATCCTCTATACGTCGGGAACAACAGGGCGCTCGAAGGGCGCGATGCTGAGCAATCGCAATCTCGTGTCCAACGCGCTCACACTCGTCGCGGCGTGGCGCTTCACGGCGGATGACGTGCTGATCCACGCGCTCCCGATCTTCCATATCCATGGCCTGTTGGTTGCGGTGCACTGCGCAATACTGGCGGGCGCCAAAATCCTGTTCCTGCCGAAATTCGACGCGGCCGCGATCTGCGCGGCGATGGCGAACGCCACCGTGCTGATGGGCGTCCCGACGTTTTATACGCGCCTGCTCGATTGGCCCGCGCTGACCCGCGAGGCCACGCGCACCATGCGCCTCTTTATCGCGGGGTCGGCGCCGCTTTCGGCGGACACCTTTCGTAGCTTCGAGGCGCGCACAGGCCAGCGCGTGCTGGAGCGCTATGGCATGACCGAGACCGGCATGCTCGCCTCCAACCCTTACGAGGGCGAACGCCTCGCGGGAAGCGTCGGACACGCGCTGCCGGGAGTAACCTTGCGGATCGCCGACAGCGAAACCGGGGCGCTCCTGCCCACCGGCGACGTCGGCATCGTCGAGGCGAAGGGCGACAATGTCTTTCAGGGCTACTGGCGCAATCCCGAGAAGACCGCGGCGGAATTTCGCCCCGACGGCTTCTTTATCACCGGCGATATGGGCCGCTTCGACGCCAACGGGTATCTGCACCTGGTGGGACGCGCCAAGGACCTCATCATCTCGGGCGGCCTCAATGTCTATCCCAAGGAGATCGAGGCCGCGCTCGACGACCTGCCGCAGGTCACCGAATCAGCGGTGATCGGTGTTCCGCACAGCGACCTCGGGGAAGCGGTCGTCGCGGCCGTCATCCTCGCGGATACGGAAGCACGCGCGGAAGACCTGCGGGCCACGCTGCGGGGCCAGCTCGCCGGGTTCAAGGTGCCTAAACACATCGAGGTGGTTGACGAATTTCCACGCAACGCCATGGGAAAAGTGCAGAAAAACCTGCTGCGTGAACGCTTTCGCCATCTCTTTGCCACATCGTCATCATCCACTTGAGGCGTGCGGTCGCGGATGCGCGAATCGCCGCCTCAGTGACCCTTCCCTGGCCGTCCGGTGCACACGTCGTCCGGCCGAAATTCGAGATGACCGCGCTTCCCGCTTAAAAAGTGGCTGCCACTTTTTGAGAAGTGCCCTAGCCTTGCGGTGCCCATGAGTCATGCCTCCGTCGATCTCACCTGGATTTCGCTGCTTGCGGTCATCGCACTAGGGTGCGGCCTGCTGCTGATGCGGCTGCGTCAGCCGCCGATCGTCGGATATATTTTCGCCGGTATCATCCTCGGCCCGAGCGGGCTGCAGCTCGTCGACAACAATATGGGTGTGCGCACCTTCGCCGAGCTCGGGGTGCTGTTCCTCCTTTTCATCATCGGCATGGAAGTGAGCCTGCGGGCGTTCCGGCAGGTGCTGGTGACGGTGCTGGCCTGCGCCGCCCTTCAAGGGGCAATCGCCGTGGCGATCGCGTTTCTCGTGTCGCCGCTGACCAACTGGTCGCCCAGTAACGTCCTGGTGTTCGGATTCGTGCTCGCACTGTCGAGCACCGCGGTCGGCATCAAGCTGCTTGAGGAGATCGGCGAGCTGCGCACGGAAGTCGGCCGCCTGACCATCGGCGTCCTGGTCGCGCAGGACCTCCTCGTCGTGCCGATGCTGATCGTGACCAATGCCGCGAGCGGGGGACATTTAACCGGTCCGGGGCTGTGGATCCGTCTCGCGCTCGGACTCGGCGGACTGGTCTTCCTGGTCGCTTATCTCAGCCGCGCGCCGCGCCTGCGCCTGCCCTTCATGTCGATCCTGCGCAAGCGCGGGGATCTCGGTCCGCTGGCGGCGTTCACCTTCTGCCTCGTGCTGGCGACGATCTCCGGCCTCGTCGGACTGAGTGCGTCCTACGGCGCGTTCATCGCCGGGCTCGTCATCGGCGCGACCGCGGAACGCAGTCTGGTGCTGCGCGCAAGCCTGCCGATCCAGAGCATCCTGCTGATGGTGTTCTTCCTGTCGATCGGGCTGCTGATCGATCTGGATTTCCTGGTGCGCAACATCGTGGTGATCCTGTTCGCGCTGCTGGCGATGGTGATCCTCAAGACGCTGGTCAACACCCTCATCCTGCGCCTGCTCGGGGTCGATCTGGAGAAAGCCTTTCTCTCCGGCATCATCATGGCCCAGCTCGGCGAGTTCTCGTTCATCGTGGCGGCGGCGGGGCTGTCATCGGGCGCGATCGACACGCCCCAATATCAAATCGCGCTCACGGTGATCG
>Ga0209643_1000885_pt1 | contig 36492 bp, 31 predicted proteins | sample AutmiccBRH37_all_FD_187383 | JGI IMG/M metagenome (GOLD analysis project Ga0209643, IMG submission 187383) | Deep subsurface microbial communities from Mt. Terri, Switzerland - Autotrophic microbial communities BRH/37_all (SPAdes) (version 2) | ecosystem: Environmental > Aquatic > Deep...
TGTCCCTGGATAACGGTTTCCCCTAAAGGATTAGCTCAGCTAAACATTTAATCTGCTGATTAAATGAAGTTTCGCTCTATAACCTTCAGATGGAGTAATTCAGTGAAACTTAGTTCAGATGCTTTTTTCTGAACTGTAGTTGAACTAATCCTGTGGGAAACTCCACCTGAAGTCAAGAATCCTGTTTATTAGTATTGGCAGTAGAATCAAAAAGACCCAGCTAAAGCTACCTTCAGCTAGGTCTTAGATTATGTTCAACTATTAGATTACATCATTATAAGTATATAACGTATATGTTTCTTCATGCTGATAGTCTTGTCTATAATTTATTTCATCAACCTCATGAACTAGAATAGCATATTTTGCTTCTGGATCAAAATTGGGAGGAATCTCTTTTCTATCAGAGTAAGTGGATTTGTTATAAACTAACTGTTCGAATTGAGTAATTTTACCCAATGTAATGGATTCAGGTCTAGTTGATGCAATGCCGATTACTTTTTTTGTATGCTCTCTGTTTCCAGCCCAGTCATACTTCATTTTTATATCTTCATTGGTTAAAACCCTTTTTAACTCCTCTACATTTTGGACCGCTTTCTTCTTAATAGCAGTTTGATTACCCTCCACCTCTTGAACTAGTCTTTTAACATGGTCCAAATTCACCATTATTAATTCCTCCTTCCGATTTTATGGTCATAATATCTCAACAAGTCTACCTTGCTGCACATTTGCATTTTTGAGTTTACATATCCCTGTATTTCTGCATACAGTTATTCTATAATCATATTTTATGCTTCTGGAAGTATTTTGTCAATAGTTCTTCGGTAAATTTTCTGAATTTTTTTTAAAGAATCAAAAATACAGTCACAATAATCGGACTGTATTTTATGTAATCCTCTTTTAAATTGTGTGCCTATATATTAATAATATCTAGCAATTTTCTTGCAGCATCAATGTGATTTGTCACTTGTGCAGGAGCTGGTCCACCTGGAATATTTCTTTTTGCCACAACATTTTCTATTCTTACTTCCTCAAAAATATCATTTTCAATTACATTAGAGAACTCCTTATACTCACTTAGCTTTAACCCTTCTAGGTCTACTCCCTTACTGATGCAATATGCAACCAGCTCACCAACAATTTTATGTGCTTCTCTAAAGGGTATTCCCTTTGTTACCAGGTAATCAGCCACATCAGTTGCTCCTCCAAATCCTCCCCTTGCGCCTTCTTTCATTACTTTGTCTTTGACAGTAATGCTTGCAAGCATTGGCGTAAATGTAATCAAGCATCCTTTTACAGTATCAATACTATTGAAAAGACTTTCCTTGTCCTCTTGCATATCCTTGTTATACGCCAGGGGCAGCCCTTTCATTACAGTAAGTATTGCCATTAGATTTCCATAGACTCTGCCAGTTTTTCCCCGAACAAGTTCAGCTACATCAGGGTTTTTCTTTTGAGGCATTATACTGCTCCCTGTACTAAAGGAATCATCCATTTCAATAAATCTATACTCATCACTTGACCAGATGATAAGTTCTTCGCAAAACCTACTTAAATGCATCATTATAATAGCTGCAGTACTGTTAAACTCTATAATAAAATCTCGGTCGCTTACTGCATCCATACTATTACGGGTTATTTCTTTAAAGCCTAGTTCTTCTTTAACCATATGTCTATCTAGTGGAAATGTAGTACCTGCAAGGGCACCAGAACCAAGAGGCATCATGTCGGTTCTTTTATAGACATCCTTGAGCCTATCAATATCTCTATAAAACATTTCCCAATAGGCCATACAATGGTGGGCAAAGGTCACAGGTTGAGCTTTCTGCAAATGAGTATAGCCTGGCATAATAGTATTCAGATGCTTATCTGCTTGTTTCAATAAAGTTTTCTCTAAATCAATTAACATCTGCGTTATGTAAACTATTTCCTCTTTTAAATATAGTCTTATATCGAGTGCAACTTGGTCATTTCTGCTCCGCCCAGTATGAAGTTTCTTACCAACATCCCCAATTTTTTGGATTAGAAGTGTCTCCACGTTCATATGTATGTCTTCTGCGTCCTGGGATAAGTCAACCTTTCCCTCCTCTAGTTCCATTAAGATTTCACTCAATCCATCTATGATCTGTTGTGACTCTTCTAGGGTTATAATTCCGCATTTCCCTAACATTCTGGCATGGGCTTTACTTCCTTCAATATCTTGTTTATATAATCTTTTGTCAAAGAAAATAGATGAATGAAAGTCTTCCACAAGCTTATCTGTCTCCTTTGAAAAACGTCCTCCCCAAAGTTTCATAACTTAACCCTCCAAAGTTTACTATTATATTTGTATTTTATTATACACCAAGACATATTTTTTTCCACTCTTATAAAAGTAATCTAATTAGATCAATGTATTATCACCTGTATAATCTCTATACCAATAGTATTGACATAAACATCCAATAAGAATAAAATAAAGTCACATACTATATGTGTAATACATATATAAGGAGATGACATTTATGTGCCACAGCAATGGAGAATGCAGCCCTGGGACATGTAACTGCAGGGGTGGAAAAATTGAACGCTTTATTGAACCATGTATACTTCTATTATTAAAGAAGAACCACCCTGCACATGGATACGAGCTTCTTGATAAATTAAGTGAATATGAAATCAATAGCGATTCTGGTGCACTATATCGTACTCTAAGAAGGCTTGAGGATGAGAAAATGGTTATTTCAGCTTGGGAAACTCATGGTGCAGGACCAGCAAAAAGAATGTATGAAATAACCCTATCTGGTGAGACATTGCTAAAAAATTGGATTGCCAACTTTAAAAAGACCAAAAGGACTCTTGATAAATTTATAAGTGAGTTTAATGAAATAGGGAGTGATAATTAATGTTTACCGTTGCTCTTTATACATCTGCAATAGCTGCTCTAATTATTTCCTACTACAAGGACAAAGGAAAAACAAAACAGGCATTAAAAAAGGCTTACAAAGCTTTTACAAACATCCTCCCAGAATTCTTAACAATTATAATAATTATTGGATTTGCACTTGCTGTACTAAAACCTGAGAGCATCTCAAAAGTTATAGGTGACACATCTGGAATTACAGGACTTCTAATTTCTAGTGGGTTGGGTGCTGTAACTCTAGTTCCAGGGTTTATTGCTTTTCCACTTGCAAAAGCACTTCTAGAAAATGGCGCAGGAATTGTACCAATTGCTGCTTTTGTATCAAGCTTAATGATGGTAGGTGTAGTTACGCTTCCGCTAGAAATAAAATATTTTGGTAAAAAAGCGGCATATGTACGAAATGGTTTAGCTTTTATATTTTCAATAGTTATTGCACTATTATTGGGGGTAATGCCATGGGTGTTGTAAAAAGATATAAATGGGTATTGTTGTTGGGTTTGATGTTATTGCTAGCTGTAGTATTCAGTCCTGATTTTGGCTTAGAAGCTGCAAGCATAACCTGGCTTAATCTAGTTTTTATGCTAAAAATTTTGCCTCCCATATTCTTATTACTAGGAATCCTTGATATCTGGGTTCCTAAGGAAACTATGATAAAATATGTGGGTGCAGGCTCAGGGATTAGGGGTGGTATAATCGCTTTTAGTCTAGGTTCTGTAGCGGCTGGCCCCCTATATGCAGCCTTTCCCGTAGCCCAAATGCTACTAAAAAAGGAGACATCACTAATTAATGTCTTTATATTTATTGGAGCTTGGTCTACCACCAAAATTCCACTAATTCTATTTGAAACTAGTGCTCTTGGAGCTGGTTTTTCCATATCAAGATTATTATTAAATATCCCTGTAATTATTATAATTGCCTATCTAACTCATAAAATAGTTCATAAAGAACAAGCAGCAATTTATCAAGCCTCTCATCAACTGTAACGGTTCAGATGAAGTATATCTCCATCTGAACCGTCAGCATCCTGCTTTTATTAAGCAATTTGTATTTGATAGTGTTTGAGCCATAGATTTACTTGATAGATGTAGGCATAAAACTGTGCTTCACCCATTAGCTGCCCAAACCAGGGTACTCCAGCATTATGAGGATTGCTTCCTAGCATTTTATTGATAAAATCCACATTAATTAATGGAAGTATGGGTGAATTATGATTATTAATAATATCCAGCACCAGGTTTTTGGTTGCTTGTAAATATTCTGGATTATGTGTTTTCGGGTAAGGACTTTTTTTCCTCCATAAAACATCGTGGGGCAATAATCCTACAAGTGCTTCTCTAAGTATGCCCTTTTCTCTACCTTTAAGCTGCTTTAAGTCCCAAGGAATGTTCCATGCATATTCCACAAGTCTATGGTCGCAGAATGGAACTCGCACTTCAAGGCCAACCGCCATACTCATTCTATCCTTCCTATCAAGTAATGTAGGCATCCAACGGGTAAGGGTTAAATAGAATATTTCTCTTAAGCGAGCTTCCTTCTCACTTTCTCCAGGCAATCTAGGAACCTCAAATAAGGCTTCATAATACCGATCTTGAACATATTCTTTGGGGTGAACAATGCTTCTTAATTCATGTGACATTAACTGTTCTCTTATGTCTAGATTTGATGACCAGGGGAAAGTTTTAGCCTTTACTAGTTCTTCCCTATGAAACCAAGGGTACCCACCAAAAATTTCATCTGCACATTCTCCAGATAATGCAACTGTAGCTCCATTTTTTATTGCTTCACAGAAAAGATAGAGAGATGCATCAACATCGGTCATTCCTGGCAAATCCCTTGCATATACAGCTTTATCTAAAGCAGATATCTGTCCATGGGTATCTAGAGTCGTATAGTGATGGTCAGTTTCTAGATATTCGGAAACTATTTTTATCCACGGTTTATCTGAATTGGGTTGATAATTACTGGCTTTAAAGTATTTGTCATTATCTTCAAAATCTACAGAGTAGGTGTGGATTGGACCATTTCCTGCTTTTTGTAATGCTTCAGCTGCTACAGCTGTTATTGCACTTGAGTCCACTCCTCCTGATAGTAAAGTGCAGACTGGAACATCTGCTACGAGCTGTCTATTTACAGCATCACTAAATAGGTGTCTTACCTTTTCTATAGTTTTCTTTAAGTCATCTTCATGAGCTTTACTTGTTAATAACCAGTATTTATGTCTTTTAAGGCCATTGTGATCAAATATCATAAATTCACCAGGGATAACTTCTGAAATTTGAGTAAATACTCCCTGCCCAGGAGTTCTAGCAGGACCAATAGCAAAAATTTCTGCAAGACCGTCTAGATTTACTTTTGGTTCTATAAAAGGGTTAGCTAATAAGGCCTTATGCTCTGAACCAAAAACAAATCGATTGCCTTGAAAGCTATAAAACAAGGGTTTTACACCAATTCTATCTCTAGCCAAATAAAGCGTTTCATCAACATCATTCCAGATAGCAAAGGCAAAAATTCCGTTATAGTGTTCTACACAAGCTGGGCCCCATTCAATATATCCCACCAAAACTACCTCAGTATCAGACCTGGTGTGAAAGGTATGACCCCTTGCCTGTAAATCCTGACTCACTTCATCTGTATTGTATAATTCGCCATTATAAACAATAACAAAATTTCTATTTCCCCTTTGTCGCACCATGGGCTGCAAACCACCTTCAGGGTCTACCACTATAAGTCTTCTATGAACCAAGGATGCTTTTTTAGTTACCCACATACCCTTTGCATCAGGTCCCCTGTTTGTCAATTTTCCCATCATTCTGCTAGCTTGCTGTTTTCTCTCTTCTACCCTTAAGTCAATTTCCCAGTCTACCCAACCTGCTATTCCACACATTTTCTAACACCTTCTTTGATAATGATTTTCATTCTCTATTGTATGATATTTGCAAATAGAGTAATGGGTGCATGTCTCCTAGGCACAATTTAATATTTTTTCCCAACGGGATTTTTTAAGTAGGATTTTCATAATATTTATAGAAAGTACTAGGTGATAAAACCTATTTCTTTTTAAAGGGGTTACTCTTTGATGAAAAAAATGCGTGATTTGTTTATTAGAAAAAAGAAGCAAGTAAGACCTCTAGAGGCTATTCAGGTAGGTATATCCCCTTGTTGCAATTTAAAGTGTACTTTTTGTCCTACAACTTTTATTCATGAAAAAAATGCAAGAATAATGAATATTGAAGATTTTTCTTTACTAAAACCTTATTTCTCATGGGCTAATTGGATTTACCTTCAGGGTTGGGGTGAACCACTCTTAAACAAAAACATTTGGGAAATGGCTTCTCTTGTAAAAGCATCTGATGCCAAGGTAGGTTTCACAACAAATGGAACTTTAATGGGTACTGAGGTTTCAGAAAATCTTGTCAAAAATAATATAGATATAATTTCTGTATCCATAGCTGGAGATGCCTCTGCTTCACATAATAAGCTAAGGAAGGGTTCTGAATTTACAACAATTATTAAGAATATTAAGGCACTAGTTTCTATGAAGAATAGATATAACTCACCTACTCCTAAAATTAGCCTGTCTTATATGCTTACAAAAGAAAGTATCCTACACCTTCCAGATACAGTTAAACTTGCTCATGATATTGGTGCTGATGATTTATATGCCATAAACTTAGACTATGTTTTTAGCTATGAAACTAATGAGAGTAAAATATTTACCTGGGGCGAAAAACCTAGGCAGGATTATGCAAATATTATGGCGGAATCTAAAAAAATTGCTGCTGAAAGAAAATTTTCTTTCAGATCATATCTATTAAGTATGGAGGAGCAAGAACCTGTTTGTGAGCTTGACCCTAATAGATTTGTATTTGTTACAGATGATGGTGATATTACTCCATGTACCTATTTAGGCAGAACAATAAATCCAAGAGTTTTCCAAGATAAGCTAATCAACTTACCCAGAAAAACCTTTGGTAATATTAAAGATAATAGCTTTGAAGAAATTTGGAATAGCGCTGACTACATGGAATTTCGTAGTAAGTTTACCGTCCGTTTAGAGGAATACAAACTACTAATGAATACCTATGCCGATTATGAGCCAAGTCTAATAATACTTAAACAAGCCGAAAAAAGATACTCAGAGGCATTAGAAAAAAATCCCCTACCTATTGAATGTCAAAGCTGTCCTAAGGCCTATGGAATCTAATTTATTCCATTTCTCTTTTGAAAGGTACTTCCAGAAGCTCATGTACTAATATAAATTCAAAACCGTCCTTTTTCAAAACCTCAATAATTTCGCCTAGTGCTTCTACAGTTCCACTTAAATCCTCATCAATTCCGCCAGCGGAATGCTGTAATATAATGGAACCATCTGTAACATCTTCTAGGATGTTAGTTTTAATCTCATCCGCAGAAAGCCCCTTCCAATCCAATGAATCTACGTTCCATGCAATTATTCTATATTCACGATTGGCAACTACCTTTAGCTTTTCTATATCCATTGATCCATAAGGTGATCTAAATAATGTGGGAGTATATCCAACTAGTTTCTTGATAATCACTTCTGTCTCCCTTAATTCTTGAGTCACCTTATCATTAGACAACTTAATAATATTGGGATGGGACCAAGTATGGTTAGCAACAATATGTCCCTCCTTGTCTATCCTTTTTACAACCTCAGGAAATAGTTTGCACCTTTTTCCCATAACAAAAAATGTTGCAGGTACATTATGATCTTTTAATACATCCAAGATTTGTGGAGTAAAATTATCATCAGGTCCATCATCAAATGTAAGTGCAATCCTTTTTGATTCATCTGGTCCGTAGCGGTAGAAAAGCCCTGGAAACTCTGAGGCTAAATCTATAATTTCTCTTTGTGGAAAACCTCTTTCAAGTCTTTCCGGCCCTCCAGCTAAATCAAATTCTTCTGGTGGAACAGGCTTTTGGGGCATATTTACTGGAATAATAAAAGCCCATACTAAAAAGATGCCGATGACCAGCAAACTCAAAAATACATATAGTTGATTTTTACCCATTTCATTGTCACCTCAGAATTATTCTATCCAATTTTAATAATTAAATGTAGAACAATACATGGTTTTCGTTAAGCCATTTCAAAACGCTTATAAAAAGTTTCCTGCAAAAAAATATCGCCTCTCAATCATGAATAGGAGAGGCGATATTTTGTATATATATTTAATTGATCTTGCCAGCATTGTCTAGTAGTTTAAGAGAATTGACTCTAAAGACTAAGCTTAGCTCCTTTTCTGATAGTCCTCCCCTTTGTTTAATATCTTTAATAAACATAGAAAATTCAGCTTGCCTTTGCTTTCTTGGGTATATCAATAATGGAAAGTCTGAACCATATAGAATTTTTTCAACCCCCACAAGATCTGCTACAGCCCTAAACACTCCCATTTTATATAAGAGGGGACTTCCCGCAGACTCATAGTAAACATTTTTCATTGCCTGTTTTACTTCTGGCCAAAGTTCGAAATATGGCAAACCTCCACCCCAATGAGCTAAAATTAGCTTTAGGTTTGGTAACCTTTTGGCAAGTTCGTAAAAACCTTGAATTGGAGTAGGATCTTTACCAGAATATATTTTACCTACAGGCTCCCCAGCATGGATATTTACTAACATATTACATTTTGCTGCAGCTTCCATTAAGTTAAGGAAATCCCTGTCATTTAACTCCCAACCCTGGCCTCCTGGTCCCATTTCACCTATTCCTGCAAAACCCATTTCATAACATCTTTCCATTTCCCAAATTGCACGCCACCCAGCCCTGGGATTTATACTTGCAAAGGCTATAAAACGGTCAGGATATTTACTTATTACTTCTTGCATGTAATCATTATGATACTTGCATAAGCCATGATCTCGCCAATACCAACCCTGCATTACTATCTTTTCTACACCAGCCTCATCAGCCAGAGCTAACGCTTCCTCGGCAGTAGCATAACGTTGTATTGTACACTTAGGGTCTGCGACTACTCCAAAATAGGTGTCCAGTCTGCAATACTTCTCTTGGTTTCTAATAACATCGGGAGGAAACATATGGGTATGTATATCTATTATTCCCTTTGAAACATGCTTGGATAAATGCACGTATTTTCACTCCCTTCTCCTGCCAATCCTAGCAATCTTAAAGCATTTTTTCCAAGAACGTTGTCTAAAGCTTCTTTATCCTTTATTTCGTCCTTTACTTCATTAACCATAGAAAGAAAGTTGGGTTGCTTTTCCTTTTGAGGATATAGATGTAATGGATAATCTGTTCCAAAAAGAATTCTCCTATGACCAACAAGATTTATCGTTGACATATAAACCGCTGGGGAACAGATTAATGGACTAGCTGCTGTATCGTAATATACATTGGTAAAGGCCTTACTTATCTCAGGCATCAATTCATAGAATGGTAATCCACCACCCCAATGTGGAAGAATCACTTTTAGCAAGGGCTTTGCCATGATTAAATACACATAGTCATTTAAAGAGACATCTGATTTTCCAAAGTAAAAGTCTCCTACTGGTTCACTAATATGAATACTTAGTGGTATATCAGCATCTATACATAAATCACTTATTATTAGGAAGTTCTCATCTTTTAAAGAAAATCTTTGACCATATGGATCAAGCTCACCTACTCCTGCCATTCCTGCTTGAAGGCATCTTTTTACCTCCCTTTGTGCATTTAACCCATCGTTAGGATTTACTACACAAAACCCTATAATCCTATCTGGGTAAGCTTTCATTGCCTCCATTATATAGTCATTTTGCATAACACAATATTCATGGGACAAAAATGGCCATCCTTGGATTACAATTTTATCAACACCATCTTTATCCATTTGCTTAATGGCCTGCTTATAGGTTGCGAAGAACTGTTTAGTATGGTTGGCTGGGGTTGATGTGGAAAGAAACCCAAAGTAGTCATCCCTTAAAGCAAAGCTAGCAGGATCACTAGTAATTTGTTCAGGGAGAATATGTGTATGAAAATCAACAATCATTGTTTTCACCATCCTTTCATTTAAATGGTGGAATTAAGGTTTTTTGCAGTATCAATAAATGGTACATTTCTTTTTATTAAGTTAACAAACATGTAAATAAGTGGAGTATCAAGTATAGAAATTATAAGTTTAATAATATATTCACCAACAATAATTGCTAATAATGGTGTTCCTGTACCAGAGAATGCAATAGTTACGAATATAATAGTATCAATAAGCTGAGATGCACCAGTTGAAAAATTATTTCTTAACCAAAGATGCTTCCCCTTAGTTTTTTCTTTCCAAAAATGAAAAGCCCAAACATCATGATACTGGCTAATTAAATAAGCAACCATACTTGCAAATACAATACGAATATTCGCTCCTAGAATTAGCTGGTATTCTGCCTGTTCAGTCCAGAAGGATGCAGCAGGCATATAAATTGCGAGTTTAATAAAAATGGCTGAAAGTACAGAACCAAAAAAACCAAGTTTTATTACATATAATGTCCGTTTCTTTCCCCATATTTCCGCAATTGTATCTGTTAGAAAAAATGTAAGTGCATAGCAAATGGCTGCCGCAGAAACTGTCAAGCCTCCAATAGTAATAAGCTTAGCAGCAATTACATTACTAACAATTAGTAGTGAAACAAATGTAATAGCTAGTAACAAAAATATTTTTTCTTCTCTTTTGAACGCTTCCATCTGATTCCTTCTTTCTAGTAATAGTTTTGCGCAACTTCATTATAATGCACTTTGTTTGAAAACCGCAAGATTTACAAAGGTTTTATTTTATGTAGACTAACAAAGTGTTCACATGGCATACTAAAAGTGATAAACTAATATTGCTTAAATAGGAATTATTAGCCATTTCAAATTAAAGGAAAGGAGCACTTTATGGCTTCAAATATTAGATTTGACTATAGTACTACAAAAGACTTTATCAAAAGTAATGAAATAGAATATGTACAAGAGGCAGTAGAGGTCGCACACCAACTACTTCATAGTGGAAAGGGCCCAGGTAATGAATATACTGGATGGCTTAATTGGCCAAAGGAATATGATAAGACTGAGTATAATAGAATTAAGGAAGTCGCTGCAAAGATTAGGAACAAGGTAGACGTATTTATTGTCATAGGAATCGGTGGTTCCTATCTTGGTGCTAAATCTGCAATAGATCTTCTAAAGAATTCTTTTTACAACCAGCTTTCAAGGGATATTAGGCAGTCTCCAGAAATCTATTTTGCTGGCAATAATATTAGTTCAACTTACCTTTCTAGACTGCTAGAACTAGTTAAGGATAGAGATTTTGCCATCAATGTTGTGTCTAAGTCTGGTACAACGCTGGAACCTGCTATTGCTTTTCGGATATTTAGAGAAATAATTGAGAAGAAATATGGAACTGCACGGGCAAAAGAAAGAATCATTGCAACTACTGACAAATCAGAGGGTGCTCTAAAAAAGTTGGCAGATGAACAGGGCTACGAATCCTTTGTTGTCCCCGATAATGTAGGAGGACGCTACTCTGTTCTAACTTCAGTAGGACTTCTCCCACTTGCAGTTGCTGGCATAGACATAGATGAAGTAATGTCAGGAGCTAATACTGCTCATGATAACTATCTAAACAAAGATCTTAAGATAAATGAGTGTTACCAATATGCTGCAATTAGAAATATACTTTATGGTAAAGGAAAAAACATTGAGCTCCTCGTAAATTATGAACCGGATCTTGCTTCTTTCTCAGATTGGTGGAAACAGCTCTTTGGGGAAAGTGAAGGCAAGGAAGGCAAAGGTATTTTTCCTGCAAGTGTAAACTTTTCCACGGATCTTCACTCCCTTGGCCAGTATATTCAAGATGGGAGGCGAAACCTATTCGCCACAACCATATGGGTTGAAAACCCACCTTACAACTTTGAAATAAAGGCAATTGACGAGGATATGGATGGACTTAATTTTCTTGCAGGCAAAACAATTCAACACGTTAATGAACAGGCCTGCCGGGCAACCATACTTGCCCATACTGAAGGAGGAGTTCCAAACTTAAAGGTGAACATAACAGATTTAACTCCTTACACATACGGGCAGCTTGTGTATTTCTTTGAAAAGGCATGTGCAATAAGCGGCTATCTACTAGGCGTCAATCCATTTGATCAGCCAGGTGTGGAGACATATAAGAAAAATATGTTTGCTTTATTAGGTAAGCAAGGAACAGAAAAGATAAAATTGGAAATTGAAGAAAAGCTTCACCACCTGTCAAAAACACAGTAAGTGAACACCTTGAAATTTGCACTAAAAACAAAAAGTCAGTCAACCCTTGGGCTTGCTGACTTTTTATAAGAGGAGGTTATGTCCCTAAAATCCAATTAGTTTTAAATATGTGGATACTCCTTTTTTATTTCTTTAATAATTTCTTCATTATATGCTACATCTGTGCTTTCCTTAAAATATTTGCCTACTCGTTCTCTAGCAACTTGCCCAACATCTTTACAGCCATTTTCCTTCCAAATGTTATAGCTCATTCTTGCAGCAACATCAGGCATAAAAGTTTCACTTCGCATATATTTTAAAGTATGTGGGTGTGTGAGGTAATTACCACCAGGCCCAATTGCTTCAATAACTTCTAATGCTAATCTATCTTCATTAATATCTAAGCCTCTCACGGCCCGCATGACCATCCCATTGATTTCATTATCAATAACATATTGCTCAAGAGATACTGTCATTCCACTATCAATAAGGCCAGCCGATTCATGTATCAGTTGCGCACCAGCTAAGGCTGGCATTAAAATTGTGGTTGCCTTTTCATAACCCGCTTGAGCATCAGGGACCTTTGCTTCTGTTGTACCTCCAGTAGCATACATAGGAAGATTATAGAAGGATGCAAGTTGGGCACAAACGCTATTCATAATACCGTTTTCTACTGCACCAAATAAAAAGTTCATGGTTCTCATATCTGCTGTAGTAGGAACTACACTATAAAGAACAGGAGAAGCCGGATTGATTAACTGGGCTAAAAGAATGCCACTTAATGCTTCAACATTTAATTGTACTAATGTTCCAGCAAGAGTCATGGGTGCAGTAGCACCACTTATAGGCGCACATGATGTGACTAAAGGTACACCAGCCTGAACTACTTCAAACATATGCTCCACATAATTCTTCTCCATCTTAAGGGGACTCATTATGGAGCAAGTAATTGATATGTTAGGTTTAGCTTTTAGTTCCTTTGCTCCTCCTGCTAGAAGCTGTGCCATTTGCACAACTTTTTTCGCACCTTCAGGCCCAAATACACCACCCATGATATGCTTAGTAGTATTATTAAGCCCTGCAAAGAACCTATTAACATCAACATCCTCATTAGAAACATCATTAGGATATACTGGCAGTACAAACCAATGTATATTGTCCAAGCTATGACAAAGCTTAGCAATTGTTTTTAAATCATCTAAAGTAGTAGGCCTACGAACCCCACTTTCATAGTCTAGGATACCCACAGCACTTCCACCACTTCCAAGAAAGGTTCTCCCAGGCTCTACTACAAGATGATGTTTATCCTCTCGACCATATAAAATTACTCTTGCTGGAGCCATTTTAATCTTTTCAATTATCCACTTTTCTGAAGCCCTTACCCTTTTGTTGATAAAATCTACCTGAGCTCCATTTTCTGCAAATAGTTTCAGAGCCCTTTCATGATCAACTTCAATTCCTACTTTTTCAAATACATGCATTGCAGCGTTGTGAATTATTTCAATTTCTTTGATAGATACAGGTTGGTAGTATCCACTTGCTGTACCAAAGTACATGAAGTGCTCCTTCTCCTAACCGCAGGATTAGGCTTTTATTTCTCTTAGATAGGGAAACTCACTTTTAACATGTAAAATCTTCTCTGATTCAAAAGGTTGCACTTGATGATTAGCTAAAGCTTCTCGTGCAATTTCATTTGCTCTCTGCCATGAATTTTTACTTCCATCTTTAACCCAATCTGTGTATATATTTCTATTAGCAACCTTTGGAAAAAAGGTTTCAGTTCTCATGTGTTTAACCGTATGCCCTTGTGCAAGGTAATTACCACCTGGACCTACACTTTTAATGGTTTCATAGGCTAATGTATCATCATTTACTTCTATACCCCTTGTAGCCCTTAGTGCCATACCATTTATTTCATCATCTATAACTAACTGTTCTAAACTAAAACAGATGCTACCCTCTAGAAGTCCTGCTGCATCATGGATTAATTGAGCACCTGCCAATGCTGGCATTAAGCTACCCATAGCCTTTTCATAGCCTGATTGAGCATCACCAACCTTGGATTCAGATACACCTCCTGTTGAATACATGGGAATATTATAATAGGATGCAAGTTGTGCACAAGCTGCGTTCATAATACCACTTTCTACTGCTCCAAATAAAAATCCCATGGAGCGCATATCAGCAATAGTTGGTACTACACTATAAAATACAGGGGTGCCATTGTTAATTGCCTGAAGCAAAAGAATTCCACTCAATGCCTCTGCATTTAATTGCGCCAACTGTCCTGCGAGCGTCATGGGAGCAGTTAACCCTGAAATAGGACATACTGACGTAACTACTGGAACACCAGCATCTGCTGCATCGAACATAAAGTTGACATAATTATGTTCCATCTTTAAGGGACTTAAGAGACAGGTTATAAAGGTTAGAATTGGTCTTTTTCGAAATTCTTCTTCTCCACCAGCTAATATTTGTGCCATTTTAATTACATCCTTGGCACCATCTTCATGATAAATACCTCCCATAACATGTTTAGTGGAGTTATTCAATGCATTAAAAAAACGATTAACATCTACTTCATTGGTTTCTATTCCTCCCGGATATACAGGAAGCATTATCATATGTATATTATTTAAATAATCTATTAATTTGCAAATTTGGGATATATCTTCAAGAGTGGAATCTCTACGTTCTCCTGTTTCTACATCAATTGTCTTAATAGCTGTTCCACCATTACTGTAATAGGTTCTATTTGCTTCAATTACAAGATTATTTTTTTCATCCCTACCATATAGGGTGATTCGAGCGGGAGCCTTTTTTATTGTTCTCATAAGCACATCTGGTTCAACTCTTACAATTTTATTTAGATAGTCCACTTTACAACCTATTTTTTCAAGAACAACTAGAGCCCTTTTGTTATCCACCATAAAGCCTACTTCTTCTAGTATTCTAAGTGACGTGTTATGTATCTTCTCAACTTCCTTGAGTGATAAAGGTTTATAGAATCCACTTGGATAGCCGTAAAATGTCATCACACTTCTCCTTTTCATCTTGAAGTCACACTATTTACTTCTATTAATAAGTAATAAGCAATTTTAGTGCCAAAATAAACATACCAAAAAAGCCCTAATTAGCTTGTATTTAAGCTAATAGAGCTTGTAATATCCAGATTTTTATTATTAATTGTAATAATAATTACTTAACTATTATTAAGTTTAATATTATAGTCTTTGAGTTTTCTATATAAGCTTGGTACACTTATACCTAATTCATTAGCAATAAGCTCCTTCTCTTTTAACGAACCACCATGCAGTAAAATGGCTTTCATAATGATCTTTTTCTCTACTTCTCGCACATGGCATTTCAAATCTAATTTTTCTTGGACAATTTCTTCTCCTTTAACGCTTCTAAGTATGCGTAGTGGTAAACTTGCTGGCATAATTAGATTGCTTTGCTCGAAATTACAAGCATATTCAATTGCGTTTTCCAATTCCCGTACATTTCCAGGCCAGTTATACAGCTTCAAAATTTCCAAAGCTTCAGGGTGAATTGTCTTAATTGTTTTCTTAAGAAATTCATTATATTTATAGATAAAATAGTCGACCAAAAGAGATATATCATCTCTTCTTGCACGAAGAGGGGGGATATATAAAGGTATAACATTAAGCCTATAATATAAATCCTCTCTAAATTGTCCATCAGCAACCATTTTCTCAATATCCCTATTAGTTGCTGCAACAATTCTCACATCAATTTTTATTTCGCTATTACCTCCCACCCTTTCGATGGTTCGGTTTTGTAAAACTCGTAATAGTTTTGCTTGTAAATAGAGAGGCAACTCCCCAAGCTCATCTAGAAAAACCGTACCTCCATCAGCTAATTCAAATTTACCAATTTTACCACCATGCTTTGCCCCTGTAAAAGCACCTTCATCATAACCAAAGAGTTCACTTTCCAGAAGGTTATCAGGTATGGCGCTACAATTAATAATTTTAAGGGGTTTATTTGCCCTCGGACTAGCAGCATGAATTGCTCGAGCAAAGAGCTCTTTACCAGTACCACTTTCTCCCTGTATCAAAACTGTAGAGCTACCTTGGGCAACCTGTAGTACTCTTTCTTTTACATCTTTAATAATTTCACTATCCCCGATGATTTCTGAAAGGGTAGATTGATATTCAGTACCTGCCCATCTTTCTGCCTTTCTTTGAACATCAGACAGACGGTAAAATGCTTCAAAGGCTCCAGTTAAAATTCCATCACTATATACAGGATAAAAGTAACTTAAAACTCTCACCCGTTTTTCCCCAATTTGATAGGTAATCACCTGCTCTTGGTCTATCTCCTGTTTTAAAATAATTTTACAAAGGGGAGATTTAGATAAAACAGTATTAATACTGCTACCCCTTAATTCTTGCCACGGCAAACCAAGAATATCTCCTGCGGATTGATTTATTTGTGCTATGTATCCCTCCGCATTCACCCCAATTACTCCTATGTCTATAGAATTAATTATTGTTTTCAGAAATTCTGCAGTTATTCTTAACTGTTTTGTACTGCGATTTTCCGCTATTTTACTGGACAATAATTCAGACATTTTTGCAACATATTGCAATAGTGTTTGTTCTTGATTTAACAGTCGGATTTTTTGCTCATCTGTAAAAGCCACAAGATTAATTAATCCTACTGGCATACCCTCCAATTGGATTGGCATAAAAAAACCAGCTTTTATAATATCACAATTACTATACAGGTGACATATTTCACAGATCTGATCTTTTCCTGGTTCCACAAGGATAAAGGGTTTTTTGCATAATAGTGCATGTCTGCAGATATGTCCCATAGCCATTTTTGTACCAATCTTTTCCTTGGATTCCCCAGTACCTGCAATTCTTAATAAATGGGAGTCTATTATTTCCACACCCATATCAAGGGCCGCACTAATTGCCTCAGCTATGTCTTGAACAAAATCTTGAATACCTCTCAATTCAGACAACTGTCACACCCGCTTTCAAGAACTTGCTAAATTGATATAATATTCTATAATTTACCACCAATCTCCTGCACTTTATACAAAATAGTAAATCTTTGTCTCGAGTTGTGTGCATAAAAAAAAAGCCCGGTGGGCTTTTTTTTATGCTATCCTTTAGCTGTTTCCATGTATCTTCGTATTTCCTTGTCTATTTCTGAATCTAATAAAGTTTCAGGGGCATTGCTTAGTATTTCTTTATATTTCCGATTTGCCCTGATTACCACATCCTCTGATCCCGCTGCTACCCAATCCATATAGGACTCGCAACCGGAAACTGTTGGCATCCATCTACTACGAAATTTCTCAAAAGTACTTTGGTGAGTTAAATAGGATCCAGAATGTCCAATTTCTTGAATTGCTTCTATCGCTAATGCCTCTTCTGATATCTCCACACCTTGTTTAATACGCACCATTCTTTGAATCAATTCTTCATCAATTATAAATTTCTCATAAGAAGTAGTCATAATAGCATCTAGAACACCCATGCACTGTACAACAATATGACCACCGCCCAATACACCCATCATAAGATTTTGCATGGTTTCATATCCAGCTTGACAATCTACAACCTTTGAGTCAGTTACACCTGATAATATTCTAGTGGGAACCTTATAATAGTCCATACCCATTTGCAAGTTAATTATATCCATCAACAAACCTTCAGGGTTACCTCCGATAAAGCTACCTGTTTTCATATAAGCAGTATTTGATGCAATTGAGTACAAAACTGGATTACCTGGATTTATTAATTGTATTAAGGTTAGACCAGCTAATATCTCAACATTTTGTAATACAGCTGTTCCTAATAGAGTTATAGGCCCAGACACACCTGCCATTATACATGGAGCCAAAAATACTATTTGATTACGTTTTGCATATTCTATGATGGTTTCCAAAGCATCCTGGGAATAGCCCAATGGACTAAGTGGATTAATAGCCACCGCTGCATAATGCCCATTATTTAATTTCGTTCCTAAAGCAATTTCAATCATATCCAATGTTTGCTGGGCTTCATGCCTATATCCAGTATGTCCAATAATTGGTTTATCTGAGTTTCGTACAGTTTCATATATCATGTGTAGGTGCTTTTCATCCTGTGAGATATCACTTGGATTTACAGGTATAGATCCCACAAGATGAACCACATCACTATGCTGGCAAAGCTTCTGAATGTTGCCAAAATCCTCTAATGTACCTACACGCCTACCCTTGTCCAAATCTTGAATATATACTGGTCCCAAGTTTGGTTGAATAAGAAAGCCCTCACCCACTGTTACTGACTTGTCCATGTTTCTCGCTGTCCAAGTAAAAGTCTCTGGACAATTCTCTATAGCTTCCTCTACCATCTTCCTAGTAAAATACACAGTATTACCTAAAATCTTTGCACCATGAGACCTGCATATTTCCAATGCTTCCTCGCAATGAAAAGCCACACCAGTCTCTTCTAGTATCTTTATTGATGCATCATGTATCATTTGAAAATCCTCTTTAGAAATAACCTCTAATTTGGTCTTTAACATCATAATCCCCTCCATAGCGTTGAACTAAATAATTTTGTAACTTCGAACATTATCTTTAATCTGATGCAAGGACTATGCCATTTAATAATATCTATATAAAAGCCTATATAGCTGTCTTTGCAAAGCTAATTCTAAGTCCATACGGGTTATTGTAAGTCATTTAGATTTAAATTGATAGCGAAATATAGTTTAGCATCTAGAACAAAATAAATAGGAGAACACTTAGTGTTCCCCCATATTTTTAGATTATTTATTTAGATATCGGCGGATGCGCCTATTTGCTTTACTTTGACTAATATTTAGCGCTTTTGCAACCTTATATGAGCTTCCCAATTGTTTATAAGCCTTGATAATTAATTCTTCCTCTAGCACATCTAATGGAACAAGATTAGGCAATGCTAAATTAGCTTTAGCTTTATCGCTTTTACTGAAGCTTTTGGGGAAATGCTCTGGTAGTATCTTTGATTCCTTAACAGTTATCACTAACCTCTCAACAACGTGTTGTAATTCACGTACATTTCCTGACCATGAATGAGTAATTAATGTATCTAGACTATCTTGGGAAAAATAATGGGACATGCCATATTTTTTATCATATATGTTTAGAAAATAATGCGCTAGGAAGACTATATCCTCAAGTCTGTCCCGTAAGGGTGGTATTTCTAGTTCAATTACATTTATTCTATAGTATAAATCTTCTCTAAATAATCCATCTCTAACCATTTTTTCTAAATCCCTATTGGTAGCTGCAATTATTCTTATGTCAATATTTTTATACTCTGTACCACCAACTGGTACAAATCTATTCTCTTGGATTACCTCTAGAAGTTTTGCTTGCAGTCTTAGTGGTATCTCAGCTATTTCATCTAAAAATAATGTACCACCATCAGATAATTCCAGAAGTCCAACTTTTCCCGCGGTATTAGCCCCTGTAAAAGCACCACGATGATAGCCAAATAGTTCAGATTCGAGCAATTGGTCAGGTATAGCTGCACAGTTAATTGTTTTAAAAGGTCCATTTTTTCTATTGCTTATATGATGAATATACTTAGCCATTACATTCTTACCAGTTCCAGAATCACCTAATATTAGAACAGTAGAATCCGTAGAAGAAACCTTTTGTGCCAATACAACACATTCCTTCATGCTTTTGCTACGAACTACTAAATGTTCGTATTTGTATTCCTTTTTTCTTAGTTCCTCAACCTCTTGCTTATACTTTTGTACTAATTTTTCAGTATCTTCTAAATTGCATTTAAGCTTTTCTATTTCAGTTATATCTCGAGTATTCATTACAACCAAGTCTATATTACCTTCTCCATCTAGGATTGGAGTAGCAGTAACAACTAGTTTCTTACCGATCATTGTTTCCTGTGTAAGGGTAACCCTCTTTTTTTCTTTAAAAACCACAGGAGCTATTGATGGGCTGTAGTAGCCCTCTTCCACAAGATGATAAACTGTTTTTCCAATGATTTCAGATGGCTTTAGACCATAATTTCTTTCACTAGCATTGTTAACATAGGTTACAATACCTTTACTATTGACCACAAAAATTTCATCGTATGAATTATTTAATATTTCCTGAAGCTTTTCCAGATTCATCTCATCTGACTCAGGGATTGGCTCGCTACAATAGAACAGGTAACATTTCAAATCATTCTTGAAATTAGCATTCCGAATTAGATTTGTCATTTGAAAAGTAATATTTTTATTATCCATATTTTCAATAACAATATCAATCTGCTTACCCAAGAGTTGTTGATCGGGTAATAGGCCTTGCGCATTTTCATCACAGAAAATAACTTGCCCTTTTTCATCAACTAAAATAATACCATTCGGAGAGCTTATCTTTTCAACCATGTCAGATCACCATACCATCTTCTTAATAATATCTTTATTATATCAGATTTATAACGTTCAATATATTGTTAATTTATTGAACAACAAGTCTATATAAAATAATAAGCTCCCACATACGGAGAGCTTATTACAACGTTAAAGCTAAACTATTTTTTATTAACGCCAAATTCTTCTTCGGCTGCTTCAATAATATCTGCTAATTTTGAGGCTATATCTGCCATAAGTGGCTCTGGTTTATGATTTTCCAGAATATTAATAGCTTCTTCACGGGCTACCTCAGTTAGATTCTTAGAACCAGTTTCTACCCAAGAATGCTTCATTTTGCGATTCATTAATTTCGGACTAGACTGTGCAGTTCTCATATGCTTCATGGTATGCTCTTGCATTAAGAAGTCTCCGCCGGCACCTACCTGCTTAATGACATCTACAGCTAGAGTTTCATCATTGATATCTATACCCTGCACAACCTTATTTACCATTTTAATTATATCGTTATCCATTACAAACTGCTCAAAGCTAAAGGTAATTCCGAGTTCTAGCATTCCAACTCCGTAGATAATATTGGCACCTGCCAATGCAGTTAACAGAGTAGACATAGTTTTTTCATGAGCAGATTGAGCATCAGGAACTTTACTATCAGCCTATCCGCCAGCTACCCAACTTGGCAATAGATAGTATTGAGCCAACCTTGCTACAGCTGCATTTATCATGCCTAATTCAGGGGCACCAACAGGTGCTGTTGTGGTCCTGAGATCCATTATTGTAGTGGAGCTTCCATAAATAACAGGTGACCCTTTACGTGTTAACTGACTTAAAACTACACCAGCTAAGACTTCTGCATTATGCATAACCAAAGTACCACCTAGAGTTACAGGCGCGGATCCACCTGCCATTGCCATCGAAAGAATATTACAGGCAATTCCATATTCTGCACATTTGATTATTGCTTCAGTACAATGGCTAGTAAGCTGTAATGGGCTAGTAGGGCAAACATTAATTGAAAGGATAGGGCGTTCTCTTAGTTTATCTTTTCCTCCAACAACTGTTGCTGCCATATCAAATAGTATTTCAGCTTGTCTACCACTAATGCCGCCTGTGAAAATGTGTTTTGTTGTATTTTTAAAGCAAGCCTCTAACTCATGTAATGGATGAACCTTTGCGGAAACATCATGGGCCGCTACTGCTCTTAAGCAAATGTCCACCTCATCAAGAGCATCACACATTAAAGCAGCATTTGCCGTATCTTGTTTAATTGATTTTCGGTATTCCCCGGTAAATGGGTCAATTACCATAATTCCTTCACCGAAATTGGTGAAATGAACTCTCTTATCTTCAATTACCACATCATGCTTGGGGTTTCTTCCAGCTAAAACTATCTTGCTAGGTGCTGAATGAATAGCATCCTCCACAAGGTACGGGGGAAACTGCACTATACGAGTATTCTTATCAACGAATGCTCCTCCAGCTTGAAATATTTCTAATGCTTCCTCGCTTTCAACTTTTATACCTGATTTCTGTAAAACTTCAAGAGTCGCTAAGTGGATGGAATAGAGTTCATCCTCTGAAAACATTTTTAATCCAAAACCACTAATAAAATCTGAAGCAGCGTAAAACTTTCTAGCCAAATAAATCTCCTCCTTATCTTTAGATTTGGATATTACATAACGGTTAGTATTAATTTAGCTTATCCTTTCTGCCTCCTTCATTGAAATCCTTATCATACTTCATGGTAATTGTATTTTGCAAATTCCATACCAGTTTGTTGTAGATTTTCATGGATTTCTTTATTTACAATAGTTTTAATCGTTTTTTGATACTCATAAGGTTCTTTAAGCTTGGAAAAGCCCTTTATTAATCATGGAAATAAGTTTTTTTAACTTGTTTTTGAGTATATGTGACTTAAGCCAAGGTTTGAACTTACCAATATAAAAAGCAGGCATAGGAGTAAATTCCTTCTTTTCCAATGCCTGCTTAACATGCCCAAATTATTGTATTTTATATATTTTTAGTAATTTTATCATCGATAACTGTCTTTGGAGCATTTTTACTTTCAGTATAATCTATTGTAAGTATCTTAGGTCCAACAGCATCTCCAAAATCTTCCTTAAGCCATTTCATTACGGATAGCATTAGGATAACTATAATAAACACAATAGGTACACTAGTTGCCACTGAAGAGAGTTGTACAATCTGAAGTCCGCCAACCGACATTATAGCAATTCCAATAACACAAAGCAGGAAGCACCAGAATAGTCTTGCCCAACGTGGAGGCTCCTGGTTGTATTTAATCTCATTACAGGAAATCATTGCAATGGTATATGCATTTGAGTCTATGGTAGTCGCTTGGAAGATTAGCATTACTAAGACGAAAAATGGTATTACTATACCACTAAACGGTAAGCTTTCCAATACAGCCACTATCATAGCTCCACCACCTGATGCAGCCAAAACTGCATCAAGTTCTAACCCTTGGTTAAGTTGAAGATCTACTGCGTACCCTCCAAACACCAAGAAGAATATAGAACATCCCAAAGTTGTTGTAAAAGCCATATTCAAGATAACATCTTTAATTGTACGTCCCTTTGAAATCCTAGCAATGAATAATCCAAAGTATATTGCCCATGCAACCCACCACGCCCAATAAAATACTGTCCAGTCTTGAGGAAATCCAGACTTGGTTATTGGGTCAGTATATAAACTCATACGCAAGAAATTATCCAGTAAAACTCCTATGCTATCAACATAAAATGACAACATCCAAAGTGTGGGGCCTGCTATTAATACAAAGCCCAACAATCCAAAGCACAGCCAACTATTTAGCTCTGATAATTTCTTAATTCCACCACGCAAACCTGAATATGCACTATATCCAAAGATTACAGACAATAAAACTGCTGTGCCACTTTTAACCATCAAGGTATTTTCAACACCTATCATATGAGCAATTACCTCTGAAATCATAGGAATAACTACGCCCATGGTTGTTCCCAAACCACCAACTAGTCCAACAATAACAAACAAATTAATTGCAGTTCCAACCCAACCGTCAACTACATTCCCTAATACTCCCCTACATGCGTAACTGGGATAGAAATATGGCTTCTTCCTCACATATATCATATAAGCAAATGCAATTGCTCCAGGAGTAAATAGACCCCAAGCTAAAACACCCCAATGAAATACTCCATAGGCAATAGCAAATTGAGCAGCTTGAGCCGAAAAAGCTTCGCCCCAAAATGGAGGCCACTTAAGATAGAAAATCGGTTCAGCCATGGACCAGTAAACAAGGCCTGCTCCGACCCCACCTGTAAAAAGCATTGATAACCAACTAAATCTTGAAAATTCCGGACTATCATCTGGCCCACCCAACTTTACATTGCCATATCGGCCAAAGGCTAGCCATACTAAGAATATAAAACACCCAAAAGCTAACAATAACCATAACCAATCGAAACTATACGTTACTGCTCTTAGAACTTGTGCCCCAAGTGGTTGCAACTGCTCACGAAGAACCAACATAGGTCCATAGAAAATAACACAAAAGATTACGCCACCATAAAAAACTATAGGATTAATTTTTGCATATTGACTCAGCTTAGATTTATCCACCGTTTTTTCCCAACCTCTCTTGTAATTTGAGCTCCCAGGTTTGTATAGTATGAAAGCTCTATTAAAAACCCCTTCTGCATGTTCATTTCCCTTCATTTCCCTTATTTAATAATACAGTATATATAATACTTTTTCATTATATCATGGCATCACCACCCTCTACCTTTAGTAATAATTTCAAGTATTGCAAACATTGTGCCAGTTATTAATATTTTCTGAATACACTAATGTTTCCAATGGAAATAAGTATTCAGAAACCGAAAATCTTTATAAGATTGTCATTTGTTTTTAGAAAAACCAGTCAAATAGACTCATCTCTTTTTTAGGTATATGCTGTAGGCCACATTATTGCTATGAATAGCTTAGTGACCTGCAGCTGTTTTTATAATAACCCATCAATTAATTCTGCTACCTCTTCCTTTGAACGAAGTCCACCAATACGTCCTTTAACCTCACCATTATTAAACATCAACAATTGTGGTATCCCTCTGAGTCTAAAGCGCCCCTCCTCTCTTTACTTTACTGATTTGTCTTATCTTAATTGAGCTTTTAGTTTTTCTTTATCCATCGAATAGTCCAATCGCTTGATCTCTTGCCCTCTGTCTAATACAACAACTGATGGCACGATTTTGACATCATACTTTTGGGCAAGTTTTTTCTTAGTAGCCATATCGATTTTAACCACTTTGCGGCGTTCCGCTAGTTCTTGATTTGCCTCTTCTAATAAAGTGCTAAACTCCAAGCTTTGATTATCTAAGGCATTAAAGAAAAGCAAGAGAACTTTTTTATCGCTTTTCAGAACACTCGTACTAAATGCATTGAGTTCCTCAATATAGCGCTCGGCAGCGACTGCGGCTGTTGCCCCATCCCCAGCAGCTGAAACCACTTGCCGTAAATATTTAACCCGATTGTCTCCGACCGCATATACCCCTTCGAGATTCGTTTCCATCAATTCATTAACGGGAATATAGCCTCTGTCCATCACAATGCCACTTTCCTTAAGGAAATGAGTTGAAGGAATCATCCCAACAAAGAAAAAAACACCCTGGCAAGCAAGTCTGCTTGAACGGCCCGTTTTTAAGTTCTTGATTTTAACCCCCTCGACATTATCCTCACCCAGGACTTCTTCAATCGTGGAGTTCCATATAAACTCCATCTTTTCATTTTGGAAGGCCCTTTCCGCACTCACTTTATTGCAATCGAGAACGCCTTCATCATGAAGTACAATCACTGTGACTTTGCGAGCGAACTTGGTAATGTACATGCCTTCTTCGATGGCTTGATCCCCGCTGCCAACGATAACAACATCTTCTCCTTCAAAAAACTCGGCATCACAGGTTGCACAATACGCAACCCCACTTCCCTGAAGCCGCTTTTCACCAGGAATATTTAATAGTCTCGGCTCACTACCACAAGCAATGATAACCGCCTTGGCTGTGTATTCTTTCTTTTTTTTGGTAGAGATAATTTTGTCTTCTTTAGCAAAATCAGCACTCACAACTTCATCTCGTAAAAATTCAACGCCAACAGACTCGGCATGCTTTTTAAAGTCTTTCATAAGATCGGGTCCACTAATTTGGCTATAGCCTGGATAATTGGCGATCTCTCGTGTAGTATTGACCAAACCGCCAACCGTTCCTTTGTTGATAACCAAAGTTCTCAGCTTCGCTCTTCCCCCATAAATAGCTGCCGTGAGTCCTGCGGGACCCCCACCGATTATGATTAAATCGTACGTCACATCTCCCATTTTCCTAAATTACTCCCTCTCTGTAGAATGTTTTAATCATTACGATTCTAAAACTTCCTCAATCTTATCCATAACTTTGTCTTCGTCAACAGCACCTGCAAGTTTTGCTCGATATTCGCCATCCTTAAAGAAAAGAATCTGAGGAACTCCTTTTAAAGAGAATCTTTGGAACAAGTTTTTTTCTTCTTCTACATCCACGTAATAGAATCCAAACCTGTCTTGGTATTGCGGTTGAAGCTCCTCCAAAATAGGAACGACATCTTTACAAACGTGACAGTCTTTTCTTGAGAACATAACAAGACAGGAGTCCTCATTATCATAGATAATTTTTTCAAAACTATTTGCATTTAATTGTTCTAAGAGCATATTTTCCACTCCTTTAAAATTGAATTACAGGAAGCAAGCATTCAAATTTCTCCTCCCTGTCGTATTTGCCCAAATAAAATTACGTCTTTCCAAGCAATTAAGGATCTGCAGAATAATTAGAAGTTTTGTCCAATCTCTCCAAGATGTCTTAAAAGAATTTCCGTTTCATGAATAATAGAATAAAGGCTAAAGGCAGGCTATTTCATGAAGTCAATTTTATGTGAATAAGCCTGCCTTTTTTATATTAGAATTCTTCGGTTAAAATCTGATAGATTGGTGCACCTTCGCAGTGGGCAGGCATTCTTACACCTAATAATGTTGCAATAGTTGGTGTAATATCAACTTGTCTAATGGTTCTAGCTGTTGTAAAGTTTTCTTTAATTCCACTCCCTGCTGCTAGAAAAATTGGGGAAACAGAAGTATCGAAAGCACCCTCTACAGTAGCTAACCCATCACCATGTAAACGGTTATATCCCTCATCTACAGTAAAGAAGATATCACCACACTGCGGACCGTTTGTTCCTAATACAACAGCGTCTTTATTCCGCATAGCAAGCCCGATAACACGCTGTCCTTTATATCTATAAGAGTACAGGTCAGACATAATTTTTCTTTCCAGTTCATATTTGTCCGCCGGGTCAACAATGCCATGGGCATCACGACCCTTTAAGTTAATATAAATATAGTTACTTCGGGTCTGGACAGCGGTTGTCTTTTCCCAATCTACTTCTTTCAAAGTCTTACCGTTTTCATCCTTTTTCATAACGGTATAACCGAGTTCCTCCATTACCTGTACATTCATGCCGCCATATTCACCAATTTGTGGTGGGAATTCTTCCCCTACCAGTAAACCATGGTCAGCTACAATCATGATGGTCCATCCTTCATCTAACAGATGTAGGAATTCTCCCAGATATTTGTCTGCCTGAATGTAAAACTTCCGGATAAAGTTCTGATTAACTTCAGGGTCAGTATAGCTCCAGCGCTCCAGATTTTTCGCTAAATGCCAAAACATATGACCTGCACAGTCAACATTATGCAAATGAGTGAATACTACTTGGTATTCACGATTTTTAATTAAATGATTTAAAGCCTTTGCCTGCCATTGACAGTACAAATCCCAGGCTGGTTCATAAACATTCTCAACCAGGTAAGCATCTTCTCCCCCAACCAAGCTAACAGGCGGAACTGGGCCAACATGTTCAACAATATCTTTTAGCAATTCCTTGGGGTGAAATAATTTATCCTGACCAGTATCTAGTGCGTTACTGATCCACATTTTCAGTTTTCTACCATCCGGAGAAAGTTCCAGGAGTTTCATGGACCTACATGCGGGTTTTAATTCACCATCTTTATTAATGTCGTCTACAATACCGGAAACCATTTTCCCGACTTCTAATACTACGATTGGTTTCTCTGCCTTCTTGTTTTTATAAATTGCTATGTGGTCATAGATGCCATCAGCATTCTTTAAAATTAGTGCGGGACGTCTTGCAATACCATCCGATGTTAAAATAGTAAATTCTTTGGCGTCTGCCGGTGCAGCTGCCCATCCTTCTGCATCTTTCAACGGGGAATTGACTAAATCATAATGAGGAATAGATTCAATGACCATTTCCATATTTTCTGGTCCCATGATATATTCACGGATTTCACTGCCTGTCATGGCAGCTTCACCATACCATAATTCCATCATATCGGTAGCTGGTTCTTCTTCTTCAGTAATAGCACTCAGATCAGAAATCATGCAGCCAGTACCGGCAGGACGTTCTACTTTAGGAGCATATTCTAATTCTGTAATTTCCTCATTAGCAACGATAACTTTTTCCCAATCAAGTTGTGCCACACCCATGTTAACAGAACCCGGCTGTGTTCCATCAATAACGTTTAAATTTGGGTTGTCACTGGTCGGAGGCCAAGCGGAACCAGGCCAATGCCATACTAATGTTTTCAGGCCGGCTGCAGTAGTTACATTCCATAATTGCTCAGCTTCACAGTTTCTGGAATCCATATTATATACAACAGCATCCAAGCTCTCTGGTGACTGTCGCCAAAAGCAGGTAATACCGTGTGTTCCTGGATAAGCACCCGTTGATAAAGTCGTCCAGCATGCAGGTGTAATCGTTGGCAGGGCACCTAAGTGAGATAAATCTTCTCTTGCCGCACCTTTTTCAATAAATTTTTTTAAGTTTGGCATTATTCCTTCGGCTAAGAACTTCTGGGTTATTTTGGGATCCATCCCGTCTACCCCTAATACCAATAATTTCTGGGTTAATGCTTCTCTTTTCATAATTTAAATAACAACTCCTTAAATGGTTTTGCTTAGGATATTGAATGTGTGTGAGATGTAACTTTTTTTCTTGTTATTAAATAATAGCAATTACTGTGCCAATTTTTTTATGCTTTAAAAAAGACAGCTTTTCCTTGAAAAGCAAGAAAAACAACAACAATGAATATATAAAAAACACCCATTACTGAGTCCGAATGACTTAGAATGAGTGTTTTTGACTTTTAATAAAATTTACAAATAAAATTTCTATTGAAGAAAAATTCTTGCTAGTTCTTCCATCCATTTTCTCCTCTCTAGTAGTTAGAGAAATACGCGTCAATTGTGTTTGTATTCAGCAGAAACTGAAGAAGGAGTTTGTGTAACAAATATTCCCATGCCAATAGCTATAATGAAGATGACTCCAATTTTAGAGGATTTAACCGATTTATGTTATACTTTAATAGCCATTAAAATATATGAGACGTTAAATCGTCTGAAACTTGATTCATGTGTTGGACTGCTCAATAATAAAAATATGGTTGGTATTGCTATGTCAAAAAATTTTACTTTAACAAATACTAATACGGAAAAAAACAATGAACCCACCGATATGGATGGTCTTATTAAGTTTATCCTAGCTATAATGCTCGCTAGCATGCCTTTTCTTTTTGAGCAACAGATGAGTTTTGGTATACTATCCGTTTACTTATTGATTGCGACCTTGGTTTTGAGAATTAAATTTCGAACCCTATTATTAAGCGCTGCTTCATATTGTATAATTGTTCTGATGCCTTACCTTTTTGGATTCTTGATGAATTCACTTCTTTATTCGTTTACGAATAACGAATTATTCACGTATAATCAAGGAACGTATGAGATTGTTTTAAGACTGTTTAGATTGTTTATTATCTGGTATGTGAGCATCCTATATTTTCACACAACCCCTATTAAAACAATAATTGGCTTAGTGGATAAGCTCTTTTTTCCTTTAAAATTAATAGGTGTTCCTGTTAAGGACTACTTAAAAGTAGTGATGTGTATCTTTTTAGAGCTTAAAGGCATGGGAACCGAAATAAAAAAGAATTTTGTAGATAGTGCACGTTCAACCATAGGTGGAAAAAACGAAAATTTTAAAATGAAAATGAAAGGTGTATCTCAAATTATTGTTTCTTTGCTTGTAAATTCTTTCGAAAAACTAGATAAAATACAAAGTTTTGTTGAAAAAGTGAGCCCTGAAGATTTATATCATTACAAATTTAATGTCTCTAAAAGAGATGTAGTTGCTGTAATGAGCTTTATCTTGTTAACATGGGTGCTTTTATTAGTTGAAAGAGGCTATTGATTCGATTTGAACTCCAAATACCATGGGAGGAATTAAAAAGTGAAAAATACGATTAAAGTATTGATAGTCGATGATCATAATATAGTCAGAGATGGGTTAAAGCTGATTTTAGAATTAGATGACTCTATCGAAGTATGTGGAGAGGCCAAAGACCTCAAAGAAGCCCTTGATCTTGTTAACAGAACTAATCCTGATGTTATTTTGCTTGACTACAAGTTTCCTGATGGTGATGGAGTTAACGGATGTATTAATATTAAATATTTGAGCCCTAAAGTCAAAATTATTATTTTAACAGCATACTCCAAAGAACAATTCGTAATAGAAACTATTAGAGCAGGAGCAGATGGTTATTTATTGAAAAATATCAATAGTGAAGAATTAATTAAAAACATTAAAAAGGTCTACGAAGGACATTCTGTATTAGATACTTCTGTTTCAGAGGGTGTTATTAATGACATTATTGTGCAAAATGAAAGACTTAATGCAGAAGACAATAAATTAAGTTCAAGAGAAACATATATATTACAAATGGTGAGTCTAGGTAAGGCTAATAAAGAGATTGCTGAAGCCTTGGATATTTCTGAAAAAACCGTCCGGAACTACGTTAGTAGTATTTTCAAGAAATTAAACGTTTCTAATAGAACTGAAGCAGCTAGCTATTGGATCAGAAACAAAAACCTATTATAAGGACAAATGTAAGGACATATGTACCTAGTCTTGGGACAAAAGTCATGATATTAAATCCCCTCTTTCTATGGTAAATTAACTAAGCAAGTACTTGATAAGATAATCACATAGTACTTATTTGAAAAATTAATTAACCTTAAGGGAGGATGTATGCAATGCTTAAGAAATTTTTTGCTGTAACACTAGTTCTCATGTTAGCCTTTTCACTTTCAGGCTGTGGATCTAATGAGCCGACAGAAGTAGAGCCTCAAGGATCAGATGGCAAATATGAAGACGGTATCTATTTTGCACAAGAGGACGAATTCGTTAAAGATTGGAAGTATCTTGTAACTATTGAAGTTAAAGATGGTGAAATTGTATCAGCTGATTGGAACGGTGCTAACATAAACGCAGGACCTGATAAAGACACAGTCTCTAAATCAGGTGGGTACCCTATGGTTGAAAACGGTGGAGCACAAGCTCCATGGCATGAGCAAGCTGAAAAAGCTGAAGCTTATCTCGTAGAAACCCAAGATCCAACACAGATTGCTTATAATGACGATGCAGGTCACACCGATGATATTGCAGGTGTATCCATCCACGTTATTGAATTCTTTGAACTTGCAGAAAAAGCTTTAGCTAATGGACCTGTTGGTAGAGGCCCATATAAAGACGGTGCTTATTTTGCAGAAGAAGATGATTTTGTTAAAGACTTTAAGTATTCAGCTAGCTTAACCGTTATCAATGGTAACATTGTGGCAGCCGACTGGGACGGTCTACACACTGATGGTAGTGACAAAGATACCATGTCTATTGAAGGTGAATACCCTATGGTTGAAAACGGTGGAGCCCAAGCTCCATGGCATGAGCAAGCTGAAAAGGCTGCAGCTTATCTCTTAGAAATTCAAGATCCAACAGCAGTTGTTTATAGTGACGATGCAGGACACACAGATGATATTGCAGGCGTATCCATCCACGTTATTGAATTCTTTGAACTTGCAGAGAAAGCTTTAGAAGAAGCCAAATAATTTAAACCTGTATACTATAAAAATTTGTGAATATTAAGGAGGAGCGGTTCTTGCTGCTCCTCCATTTATTTAAAAAATTGGATTTTAAAGAAACTATTCCTCTGATATTTTCTATGATAAAATATTATTCAAGGCCTAAAGATGGAGGTGTTTGTGAAACTATGCATTTAAGAAAATTATCAACCTTCACATATCTCATTGTTTTTCTAACTCTGACAGCTTTTGTAGCAGGCTGTATTCCTCAATCACAAAACAATAATGAACCTCAAGAAATCAAGCCGGTTATAGAAACTGCTTTCTTGATGGGTACTATAGCCAAAATAACAATTTTCGATGAGGTTAAAGATAAGGAAATATTCCAAAAAGCCTTTGACCGAATTTCTGAAATTGAAGACAAAATGACCATTGCTAAAGACAATGAAAAAAGCGAAATCATCCAATTAAATAATTTTGCCGGCAAAGAATATATGAATCTAAGCCCGGAGACTTTTTATGTTCTTGAGAAAGGGAAATACTACTCAGAGCTTTCCGATGGCAAATTTGACATCACCATTGGCCCCCTGGTTAAGCTTTGGAAAATTGGTACAGAACAAGCAGCGTTACCAGAAAAAATACAAATAGCCAATACACTACCTTTAATAAACCATAAAAATTTAATACTGGACAGAGATAGCCATAGTGCCAAACTTAATGCTCCAGACATGATCGTTGATTTAGGTGCTATTGCTAAAGGATATGCCGCTGACGAAGCAGCTAAAATATTAAAGGAAGCTGGAATTAATCATGCCATCATCAATTTAGGCGGGAATATACTCACTCTTAATACTAAACCTGATGGCACGAATTGGAAACTTGGTTTACAAGACCCATATGAACCACGGGGTGACTATATGGGTATTGTTAGCCTTAATGATCAAGCTCTTGTATCTTCGGGAATCTATGAAAGGTATTTTGAATTAGATGGGAAGAGATATCACCATATCCTAAACCCACAAACAGGCTATCCTGAGGAAAACCCAATACTAAGTGTTTCAATCATTACCAAAGACTCTATTGATGCAGATGCATTATCAACGACCATTTTTTTATTAGGACTTGAAAATGGAATGCAGATGATTGAAAATTTACCTAGTACTGAAGCTATTTTTATCACCTCTGACAATAAGGTTTATGTTTCATCTGGAATCAATGAAAAGAATTTTGAGATTAGTAAGGATAAGTTCAAATTACAAAGATAAGTGGTGATCTCTATGAGATTTAAAAAAGGTGACCTTGTCATTATAATACTTTTGATTGCTGCTTCTATAAGTTGGTTTATGAAAGATATCATCTGGCCTAACGACACAAATAACCAAGCAGTAATAAAAATTGATGGTCAGATTCACACTACAATCCCTTTAGACAGCAGTAATGAACGAAAGGAAATAGCTCTCACGCTTCCAGATGATAATGATGTACATTCTATAATAGTAACTGAAAAAGATAAAATTTGGGTAGAAGAATCTTCCTGTCCAAACAAAATATGTGTGAATACAGGTGAAATATCCAAGCCTAGCCAAAGCATCGTTTGTCTCCCTAATAAAGTGGTGATCTATATTGAGGGTTCAGAAAAAACGGATATAGATGATGTTTCTTTCTAGAGATACTCCATTACATCTTTCGAAAGCGGGTATTACGTATGAATAAGAATAAAAGATATGCCGTCATTATAATATTAGTTTCCAATGCAATTATAATATCTTTACTGGAATCATTGATTCCAATCCCTATTCCTGTACCGGGAGTAAAGCTTGGGTTAGCGAATATCATCATCTTAATTGGGATTGTTTTTCTACCCCTAAGCGATGTCCTTCTTATTGTCATAATCCGGTCTTTTGTAGTAGCACTATTAACTAGAGGAATAATGACAGTAGCCTTTAGTCTAGGCGGAGGCATCATAAGTGCCTTAGTCATGGCGTTGCTTTATAAGAAGTTCTCCCGCTTTTTCAGCATAAAAGGAATTAGCGTTGTGGGAGCAATCCTTCATAATACAACACAGCTTGCTGTCGCCTACTTGTTATTAGGTGAAGCCGTAGTTCTATTATATTTCCCTATTCTTTTAGTATCAGCTGTAATTACCGGTTTGATCACAGGTAGTATAGGGGAAATGGCCATCTCTGAAATAAGGAAGAAAGAGATTTTTGCTGCCGAAAAGCAATTAAGTAATTAGGAATGAATCCCTCATTAACTTTTCCACGGCATCTTCTGTAACCTTTTTTGGATTTGTCTTTCCATTAACATTTGCTGCACCAATCTTTTTAATAGTTTGTAAGTGTCCATTATCAATTGTTACAGGCTTAATATCATATTTTTTAATTGCATTTTCAAAAATGTTACTGATCTTTTCAACTAAAGGCAGCATTTGTTGCCTTTTTTCCTGAGATATTGCCTCTTTGTTAAACTCTGCTGTAGCTTTTAATAGGCTAGCACAAATATATCCATGAGAATAATCCGGATAAAAGCCAGGTACTATATTAGCAATACAATGCAGTATACCCAGACCAGCATTGAGCATAGCATTACCAGTTAGCAAATCAGCTTCTAGTATGCGGGAACGTACTTCTATATTATTACCATCTTCCATTGCTGATTGAATGTTTTCCACAACCATTTGGCATCCTTTTAATGATTGCATATCAGTTAAAATAGATGCACCTGTTCCAAAATAGGCCTCCATCCCATGGGAAAAAGAGTCAAGACCAGTAAACAATGTAGTAACGGGAGGCATAGATACTGTTGCAATGGGATCCAGTAGTGCTATGTTAGCAGGAATATTTTGTAAGCTTATTTTCTCACTATTTTCATCCTTAATTAATACTGACCACTCATTAATATGGCTTCCTGTTCCCGCGGTAGTAGGAATAGTAATAAAAAACTTTGCTTCACAATCTTTAGCAATTTTTTTGGCTGCATCCAGAATCGATCCTCCACCAAGTGCTATAAAAATACTGGACTTATTTTCTTTAGCAATTTCTATTCCCCTTATACATTCAGACATCTTTGGGTTTGGACTAATAGCATTATACTTTACAATACTTTTAAATCCCTCTTGATATAGGCTAATCTCCAATTCTTTTATCAATGGCTCCACCCATCCACCAGAGTCTGTAACCAGCATAATATTTCCATGTTGATTATACTGTTTTAAAATCAAGCCAATTTCCCTTGTTCTACCTGCACCAAACATAACCCTTGAAGAAACATAATATTCATATTTTGTCATAATACACCACCTTTTTTTCATAGAGAATTTTCTTTTTGATTTACATGGATTTGCCTTAGCTATGATTTTCTATATCCTAATACCAATAGCAGAAAGCTTACTACCACCCCAGGATATAAAGGGTTTATTTCTTTTGGTGCGAATATGGACCAAAATATTACAATAACCGGTGCTATTAAAATAGCCCATCTGCTGATTTTGGGACTAATCCTGTCTTTTAAAAAGAATATGCCTAGCAGTGGTAAAAATACAGTTGCCCCTCTTAAAGCCATAGATAAAAATGCCCATTCTAGTATTAAAGAATTTACATTGGATGTTACAAATACAAATACAATGGATGAGATAAGTATAATTAAAAATCGAAAAACCCATACCATTTCCTTATCTGTAGCTTGTGGCCTTATATTCTGATAAATATCTTTGCCAATAATCGTAGTGATCCCGAGTGTAAGGGCTGCACCAGTCATTACAAGAGAAAGAATTAATGTTGCTAGTACTATACCTCCGAGCCCAGGTCCTAAATGCAGAATTACAAACATTGGCAGGGCAGATGCTGGATTAATATCAGGATAGGCAACCCTCATAAACATTCCAATTAAAACACTAGCCAACCCCGTTAATGGTATTAGTATTGCAGCAATAAGGCTACCTCTTTGGGCAGTTTTTACTGACTTAGCAGAAAAAATTATTTGCAGATATGTCTGGGTGGAAATAAAACCAACTATTACTGATATGCCAGCACCTAATTCTACACCAATACCATGAGGAAAAATGGAAAACCAAACTCCCTCACCAAGTCCACGCTGTAAACCTGTTATGCCTTCTGCCAGCCTATAGGCAATAAACCCTCCTGCTACTAGTGTTGTACTAAGCAAGATTGTTTTTATAATACCTACATATCCAGTACTCCATATTCCACCAAAGACAGAATAGCAAACTATTAATGTTATAATTAAGGTAACTGCCACTAAAGGACTTAAAGCAAACATGTTTGTCAATACTGGGACAGCAGAAAGTACCTGAGCAGCTACTTGAACTAGAATTCCTATAGATACAAAAAACACGCTCCAAAGGGCTGCTTTTTTACCATAAAAAGACTCAAATAGCTGCGGTATTGTCACAACTTCAGATTTCCTTAAAGGTTTTGCTAAAAATAAAGCAAGGAAAAGACAGCTTAATCCAGCCCCAAGTGTAAACCAAATTCCGCTTATTCCATAAAGGTACGCAACTTGTGCGGTTCCTACAGTAGATGTCCCTCCTACAAATGCCCCTACCATGGAACCACTAACTAGTACACTCCCAAGCTTTCTTCCTCCAACACAAAAGTCAGAAGATGTCTTTACCTTGTTAGATGCTAAAATACTAATAAATGCCACAAAAACTAATGTGACACTTATACTTATAATGTAACCTATTGATAGCAATCCCGCTCCTTCTTTCTTCGACCCGACGTCATTAATATTGTAAGCCATTTAGAAGAAGTCTTTCAACTTTTATTTGCCATTCTAATACTCTTAAATAAACCTTTTAAGCTTCCACCCCATAAATCTCAGGAAACTCTTCGCGAATACTAGCCTTTAACTCAGATGAAACTAGTGAAGGCTTATGTGTAGCCAGTATTTCCCTGACCATTATATGGGCGCGTTCTTTTGTCTCAGGA
>Ga0209643_1000886_pt1 | contig 36366 bp, 38 predicted proteins | sample AutmiccBRH37_all_FD_187383 | JGI IMG/M metagenome (GOLD analysis project Ga0209643, IMG submission 187383) | Deep subsurface microbial communities from Mt. Terri, Switzerland - Autotrophic microbial communities BRH/37_all (SPAdes) (version 2) | ecosystem: Environmental > Aquatic > Deep...
AATATCCTCCTTATCATGATGTTTTACAACTACATGATAAAGAATAATGCCGATGTTTTCATTAAAAAAATTAGTAAATATAAGATTTGTAGCAAAAAGTCGGCATTAAAAAAATATCGGCATAAGGGAAATTGAAACAGCTTATGATATATTGAAAAACGACTTTATGCTAGAAAACTTTACAGGTAAAAAGCCAATAATCATAGAACAGGATATTTTTTCTGCCATGTACTTATATAACATAACTACAGATATGATTCGTGATGCTGAAAAAGAGCACCACCGAAAGAACAAACATAAAAAATATAAACACCCAATGAGAATTAACAAAAATATAGCTATAGGAATCATCAAAGAAGATCTAATACGAATGGCTTTAGAAGATGACCACCAAAAGCGTGGACAAATATTTAGTGAAATCATCGAAACAATAGCTAAAAATATCATACCTATAAGAGAAAATCGTCAGTATCCTCGAAAAAAAAGCCCTTCTACAAAATACCCTACTACCAAAAAACGTAGTTTCTAAGGTTCGGAAAGTGAATTAAAACTACCTTTATTTAGGTCACCCAAAAACAAGTCTTCTAATTAAAATATTAAAAAATGCAACTCCTTTTTCTAATTACTAGGAGTTGCATTTTTTAAAATCTGTGCTTAAGTTAATGACATTGGGCTCCGGCCCGTTTTTTTTAGTGTAACAGTGTAACAGTGTAACAGTGGAACAGTGGAAGAGTGAAAGGGTGACCCACTTGCTCACTCGCCCACCAGTAATAGACTAAAAAGGGACTTAGCCCCTTTAGTATGTATATTTCCCCACTAGTGGCACAAATCGCACCTTGCCTAATGACTCTTTTGTTATTTCTCCCTGTTTATCCTTACTAATTAAATTTAGCTCCTGTACTTCCTTTTTCCCTACGGGAATAACCATTTTCCCTCCTAGCGCAAGCTGCTCAATTAATTCTTTTGGAATAATACCTGCACCAGCAGTGACAATTATCCGCTCATAGGGAGCGTATTGAATCCAGCCTTCACTTCCATCACCAACCCTGAAGCTGACGTTTTTATAGCCAAGTTTGCTTAATCTTTCCTGAGCCTTCTGGGACAGCTCGCTAATTCGCTCCACAGAATATATTTCTCGGGAAAATTCCGCAAGAAGAGCTGTCTGGTAACCGGAGCCGGTCCCAATCTCCAGGACCTTGGATTCTTTGTTTAAATCTAGGTGTAGTGTCATTTCAAGCACCAGACTGGGCTGGGAGATTGTTTGTTCAAACCCGATAGGAAGAGCTTTATCTTCCCCGGCATACTCCCTAAACTCATTATCTATAAATAAACTTCTATCCAACCTCTTGTAAAAGTCGAATATTTCTTCATTTAAGCTCATCCTTCTCACTCTCTTCCTTAAAGTATATAGATAACTTTTCGGTAGGTTATTGAACAGTAATATCAGCCACGGGCCCCTTCCGGGGCACACAGATAAACACGGATAAAACTTTAGCTAGGAATTTAACCATTTTACTAAAACTCAAACCTAATGGAACGAAGTGAAGTGAAATCTTAATCTAGCGCAGCGAAACCTAAAACTGATTTACTCAGTTTTTTATATATCTTACCCTATTTTATAAAAACTTTTCATCATATGCTTCAAAGCCTCTACCGGGTGGAAAAGAATCATCCTTGGCCCTGAATATCTCATTATTTGTTTTACCTTTTTCCGCATCTCAGGCTTATAGCAGTGTATAGGGCATTTTTCACAGGTTGGCTTATTATCAGCATATTTACACAGGTCTAATTTCTTCCGGGCATATGCCAATAATCCGCTGCAATCTTGACACAAATCTTGCTTAGAAGCATGCTGCTGCCTGCAGTAGATTTTTATCATTTTTTCAATTGTACTCTTTTCCTGCTCAATGTTTTTTTTCCTGAAGGTCATTTTCCATTCCTCTTTATTGTTTATTTAAGCAGTTATTTTCCCTTTTCATTATAAACCATAAACAACGTAATTATGATAAAATTTAATTTAACCAGTAACTAATCAAAGGGTGAGAATTATGACAATAAATAAAAAGCTGCGACTTTAATATTAGCAATCTTGTTAATTATTTTAATTCCCCTTATTGTGGTCAATATTCAAAATAAAGATAAGATAACCGAAGTAAATTCAGATTTACTTAATTCAGGGGAAAAAAACATGAGTACTGAAGTTCCCCAACCACCACCTGAGAAAAAGGTGGACGAGCTTGTCACCTATAAAGGACCCATTGATGACTTAAATTATTACGATTACATGGCGGAAAACGGGAATGTGCATAAATTGATACTTGATGAAAAAGGGGAAATTTCCACATATTCGGTTAATCCTGCCGGAGAAGAAGTAATCGCTTATGACAACGAAATTATACCAATTCTTGAACAATTTATTAAAAAACACCCTGATTTTTCCTTCCAGGGGGCCAGAGGAATTATTGCCCTAACCGGCTACAGTGGTATTCTGGGTTATCGAACTAATGAACTTACTTCTCCTAACTATGAAAAAGAAAAAAATGAAGCTTTACAGGTTGTAAATCGTTTAAAAGAAACCGGTTGGACCTTTGCTTCCCATGGTTACGGCCATCTTGATGCAAATAAAATAAGATATAATACATTAGTAAAGGATACCAAGCGCTGGAAGGAGGAAGTTGCAAGTCTCATCGGACCTACCCCCATCTATATTTATCCTTATGGGAGTAGTGTACAAGAAAAAAGTGACAAATTTACTTATCTACAGGATAGGGGATTTCATATATTTTTCTCCGTAGGACCTGCCCCTTATCTAAAAATTAATGATAACTATATATTGATGGATCGCAGGCACATTGACGGATTAGCTTTTTATGACCAGAGGGACAGGCTTCTTGACATGTTTGACAGTAATGAGGTACTTGATCCCCTTCGACCGGATAATTGAAAAAGACAAGAAGCAACACGAAACAGCAGAGTATGTCAAGAGGACGGCGTTCCCTGATATACTCTTACTTTTTTGTCGAATCTTGTATTAATTTCTTGGAAATTTCATGAAACTATTTTGGGTTATATTCTGTCTAATGTGTGAATTCCAAGAGAAGGAGGTGTGTCTTACAATGAAAAATACTCTATTAGAAAGGAGGTGTTTTTTACCATGAAAAAATATTCTCTTCTCTTAGTTTTAATTTTCGTAGTATCAATACTATCCTCTGGAATAGTTCAAGCTGAAAACAAGATCTCAGTTGAATCCGAAAACAACGCTATAGCTATTGACGAATCGAAAATAATCAAAAGTAATAAACTAATCGAGCAGCAAAATATTAAAACAGGAGAAACTAAAATCGTAAAATATGAAGATATTAAAGAGCAAATTTATGCCAATAAATCTTCCGGATCCGACTCTTCCACTCCCATTTCTATCCAGGGAACAGTATCAATAAGTGGTACAGCAACAGGAGATACAAAAGTTTACGGACCTTATCAAGCTGATGCAGGAGATACTATTGTACTAACTATTTCTTGGACGCCAGATACTGAAACATTATTCTTAGGTATTGATAAAGCTGACCAACCAATTTATATTATGGATGGATTTACAAATGGTTCTGCTACTTTAAGAAGAAATATTACAGAAAGCGGAGATTATATCGTAATGATTGCTAGTGACGGCAGCAGTGTAGATTATAGTGGTTACATTACTTATCCTTAAACTTTGATAACCAAGTAAATGGGGCCGTTTTATCGGCCCTATTTACTTGCTTATAACAAAAAAATAATAATTAATATTTATCAAATAAAAAGGATTTTTAGGGATAAAATGGAATTTAGTATCTAAAGGAAAAGGTGAAGGTGATACCTATGTCTTCCAGTTTTGCAATACTATATTCCACTTATTTAAAAAGAATCTATTCAACTTGTCTAATGATTTTAAAAAACCATCATTTGGCAGAAGAAGCCGTACAAGAAAGTTTTATGAGGGCCTACAACAATATGCATGAATTAAAAGATCCGGCAAAATTTGAAGCCTGGATAGTCTCCATAGCGACAAACTGTGCAATAGACTTATATAAAACAAACCAGAAATGTATTCCTATTGCCGATAATGAGGTATTAGATTATTTTATAAACCAATGTACACCCTCTACAAATGAGCCTCTGGAACAGTTGGAAAAGCTCGAGGTCAGTAAAGAAATCCATCTGGCTATTACAAAATTAACTCCCCCCGCTGACCAGATACTTAGTTTAAAATATTACTGGGACCTTAAAGATAAAGAAATAGCAGAGATTCTGCAGATCCCAGCAGGAACCGTTAAATCATCCCTTTACAGGGCTAAACGAACTCTTTCCAGAGTATTACCGGGTATTAACAAGGATTATCTAAAATTAACACAGGGGGCCAAATAATGAATGAGGAACAATTAGATAAATATATTAGAAATAGTTTAAAATTAATGATTGAGGGACCTGTCCCCATTGATGAAAAGAAAATGTGGGAGGACTTTTTAAAGCGCTTAGAACAACAACAAGAGCTTGAAAAAAGAAAAAAAAGAAAACAAATACAGAAAAAATGTTTAACTGCCCTGGCTGCCGTTTTAATTTTGACTATAGCTCCTGCTTCCTTTTTAGCGCCCAATAAGGTAACGGCATTTAAAGAAGATATCTACCAGTTTTTCTTCCGGAATGATAACGAAACCCTAATTAAGGAAACAGTAAATCCCCCAGTCAACAATGGTGAATTTAAAGATATTACTTTTGAAAAAGCCCAGGAATTAACAGTTTTTCAATTAAAATATCCTGGATTTCTTCCCCTAGGATTAAATTCACAGCCCAGGATTAATGTATCCGTTAAAGAGCCCCCCCTGGCCCAAGTAGAAATCATTTTCCGGCAGGATGATAAGTACCTTAATTTTGGGCAAAAAACTAATCTAGTATCTAAGAAAAGTAATATCCATATTCCTAAAGACACCGCTGTAAAAAAAGAGTTAATCAATAATGTTGAGATATTGTTTATACAAAAAGACAATTTTCTTTCTGCTTTTTGGAATGAAAATTCTATTCATTATACAATGAGCTGCCAAAACCTGGACAATCAAGATATAATTAAAATAATCCAAAATCTAAAATAAAGAACGGTCGGATGATTTTCACCCGACCGTTCTTTATTAATTGGGGACATACCTCGACTCTAGAGCTTAGCCTAAAAGAGAGGTGTGTCCCCTCTCCTTATTTTCCCCTTTCATTATTAAAAAGTCCAGGTATCACTATATGATACTTTAGTCTCTCCACCTGCTTTATGAATAGATTTACACCTGTAAGTTCCAGGACTTTGGGGATAGAATTCTTCTATTGTTAAACCTGTAGTGTATCCTGATTCATACCAGGAAGTAACCTTTTCCCAGCTGCTGTTAACCTCTTTCTGCAACTCCAGTTCCAATGACTGCTGATAATAGCCGGCTGTCGCATGATAAGCTTCACAGTAAATCTTATCGGAATATTCCCCTATGGATGTAACATAGTACATAAAAACATCTGAACTTTCCAGGTCATAGATGAAGTTTTCGTGAGCTGTAGCCATGCCCGTTAATAAAAATAACAACACCAGTACTAAAAAAACAGTAAACAATTTTTTCATCAAAACCACTCCTTTTAAATATTTTCTGACACTAGACTGAAAACAGTAGAAAATAGTTCTGACTTATTTTGTCGAATCTTGTATTAAGAAAATGAGAGTTATAAAGCTAGTAACACTTTAGTTAATTATCTTTATCTTTTTAAGCATAACGAGAAAATATTTGTATTATATAAAGATTCTATATATTCAGTAAATTATAAATAATAAAGAACTTTTTTTATATGATAAATCCAATGATGTTTTAGAAAAAATAAGCATATAAAGAGAAAATGAGTGGTCAAGAGTACCCTTTTTTGATATAACAAAAAAGCATCTGCCGGTCTTCAGCAGACGCCTTTTGGGGTCTTAATTTTTTAAAAAGATTTAGGGACGATTCCCGTAGATACTTTTTTGAACTCCCAAATAGCTACATATTCAGGACCGTAAAGCATGCTGGCATGTTGAATATACTGGACCATGGCCGCATATTCCCCATGATAAATCTATGTTTAAATTTCTGATTAATTGTTCTAAAGTTTGCCGGTTTGACATCCTAACCCCCCTGGTCTCATATTTATATATTACTATTATATTAAATAAGGGTTTTGTTAGTGGGGGATGAAGGGTCCTACCTTTCTATTGTTAAGGATAAAAACGACAAATTTAATTCTCCTTCTTCTTTACATTTTAATTTGCTTAACATATTATTATAATTGAAAAACAAACTCTCTTTAACAACTTAAAAATGCCTTTGCAAAATATGTTTAATACTCTAGGGGAGCCTTTTAGGCTGAGAGGAAGTACGTCTTCGACCCTTTGGACCTGACCCGGGTAATACCGGCGTAGGAAAGAGCTATGGTAAATTAAAGCCGTAATTCTCCTGCGAGAATTACGGCTTTTTATATTGAAGGGGGGAAATTAATGCGGATAAAGGTCAACGGTCTGCTAATGGAAGTGGTGGATTATTTCAACATTATGGATCTTATTCAGTTCAAGAAATTAGATCCCGACACTCTAGTTATTCAATATAACCTAGAAATTACCAAAAAAGACGAATGGGCTACTATTATCCTTAAAGAAAATGATGAATTAGAAATATTAAGCTTTGTCGGAGGTGGTTAAAATGGAGGATATCTTAAAGATTGGCGGTAAAGAATTGTCTAACAGGCTCTTCTTGGGTACAGGCAAATTCCCCAGCAAAAATATCATACCCCAGGTGATAAAAAGCTCTGAAACTCAAGTTGTTACAGTTGCCGTCCGCAGGGTTGATTTAAACGGGGAGCAGGAAAATATCTTAAACTACATAAGTAAAGATTGTATACTTATGCCAAATACTTCAGGGGCCAGAAACGCGGAAGAAGCAGTGAGGATTGCTCAAATAGCCAGGGCGGCTGGTTGTGGTAACTGGATAAAAATCGAGGTTATTAATGATAATAAATATTTACTGCCTGATAATTATGAAACTATTAAAGCCACAGAGATTTTAGCCAAAAAGGGTTTTATCGTCCTACCATATGTTTCGCCGGATTTAATGGTTGCTAAAGCTCTGGTAGATGCAGGTGCGGCTGCAGTAATGCCTCTAGGTGCACCTATTGGCTCTAACCGCGGACTGCAAACTAAGGAATTGATCCGCATTCTCATTGCTGAGATTGACCTGCCCATCATTGTTGATGCAGGTATAGGTAAGCCTTCCCAGGCTGCCGAGGCTATGGAAATGGGGGCTGATGCGGTATTAGTAAATACCGCTATTGCTACAGCAGAAGATGCTGTAAAGATGGCGGAGGCCTTTAATCTAGCGGTTAAAGCTGGCCGTTTGGCCTATTTAGCCGGCCCCGGGGCCGAACAACTATATGGAGAAGCATCTTCTCCCCTTACAGATTTTCTAAGATAGGAGAAATGGCAGTGACTTTTTTTGATAAAGTTTTAGAGCATGAACAATTCGATTTACAACAATTCTGGAGCACTGTTACCGATGAAATGGTAATCAAGTCGCTCAATAAGCAATCCTTATCAGATAAGGATTTTCTCATACTGCTAGCTCCTAAAGGAGCAGGTTATTTAGAAAATATGGCTCAAAAGGCCCATAAACTTACCATCCAAAACTTTGGTAAAGTAATTTTTTTGTATACTCCCATGTATTTATCCAATTACTGCGTTAACCGCTGCGCCTACTGCGGTTTTAATGTAGAAAATAAGTTTTTAAGGAAGACCCTAACCTTAGAGGAAGTGGAAATGGAAGCCCAGGTAATTTCTGAAACCGGGCTAAAGCATATTTTAGTCCTAACAGGCGAATCTAGAACCCATGCCAATTTACAGTATTTGCTTGAATGCGGGCAAATCTTAAAAAAATATTTTACATCTATAACTATAGAAATCTATCCTATGGAAACAGAGGAATATAAAGAATTAGTTAAAGCTGGGGTTGACAGCATCACTATTTATCAAGAAACATATAACAGAACCAGGTATGATGCAGTACATCTATCCGGACCCAAGAAGGATTACGGATTCCGGTTGGAAGCAGCGGAACGAGCAGGAAATGCCGGAATGAGGTCCATCAACATTGGGGCACTTTTGGGCTTGTCTGACTGGCGCGCTGATGCCTTTCTCACCGGGCTCCATGCCAAATATCTTCAGGATAATTTTCCCGGAGTAGAAATCGGCATTTCTCTGCCCCGTTTACGTCCCCACAAAGGCAGCTTTCAGCCGGTTAGCATCTCCGAGGACCGGGATCTGGTCCAAACTATGCTGGCCTTCAGGTTATTTTTACCCAGGGTCGGCATAACTATCTCTACTAGGGAAAGTGCCCAATTCAGGGATAACCTGATGAAATTAGGTGTAACCAAAATGTCTGCCGGTTCTTCCACTGAAGTAGGGGGTCATTCCCAGGACAACAAAAGTGATGGACAGTTTGAGATTTCCGATAACCGGTCTGTGGCTGAGGTTAGAGCAGCTATTTTGAATAAAGGCTATCAGCCGGTTTTAAAAGACTGGCAGTATCTCTAAAAATGACACTCCATTTAGCATGAATTAAGTATTGGGATGTGGTAGCGTGAAAAATAACATAATGGGAAGTAAAAAAGGGTGCACTTAATAAAGGTTCTTTAACATAAGACCCAAAAAAATTTAGCGTTAGTTTTAAGCCACAGAAATGTCAGTATATTTTATTACATCATTAGAAATGAGAAGTTTTATAGCTTGTTTAATTGCTTTCTCTTTCTGCTTGGACACCATTTCTTGTGGCATATCAATTTTATATAAATCGCTTGGATTCCACACTTCGCCAGTAATAAACATATTGTAAATAGCGGTGAGCATCATCCTTGCAATAGCGATTATGGCTCTTTTTTTGCCCCTCCTTTTATAAATGTGTTCGTATTTGGTTTTGTAGTAGGGAGACTTATCCGATTTCACGGCTGCATGGGCAACTTGCACCAATGCAGGTTTGAGGTAGACACCGGCACGTGTAATACGGACAGATTTCTTCTTACCGGCAGATTCATTGTTGCCAGGCGTTAGTCCCGCCCAGCAGCACAAACGCTTGGAGTTGGCAAATTGAGACATATCTGTGCCAATCTCGGAGATAATGGTGATGGCAGAAGCTCTGTTAACTCCGGGAATGGTACAGAGAAGTTTGATGGCACCTTCATAAGGTTCGACCATCTTATCAAGTTTTTCATCCAATTCAGCAATGGACTTGGTTAAATAGTCAAGATGGGAACGAATCATTATCATACGCTCTTTTTGTGTCTGTGTCATTTGATATCCGTTGATGGATTCAACCACGGTATCTGCTTTTTTCTTCAGTGATTTCTGGAGAAGAGAAGTACAGTATTCTGGATTGAAGGTATCCGAGGAAATCAGATAGTCCGTGATGGAAGTGGCAGATTTGCCAAACATGTCGGAAACGACAGCATCAAGGGACACATTACAGACGGTGAAAGCATTTTGAAAACGGTTTTTTTCACTGCTTCTACAAGAAACAAGTTTTGACTTGTAGCGAGTGTATTCACGGAGAATACGGATTGGTTTTTCAGGAATATAACTTCCCGGGACTAGACCAAGACGGAAAAGGTCACCAATCCATTTGGAATCTTTTTTATCATCCTTATGTCCTTTTACAGCCTTCACCCATTTAGGGTTGGCAACAGTGACCCGGATGGTATCTTCCAAAAGATTGTAGACGGGAACCCAATATTTCCCAGTTGATTCCATGCATACATCATAGCAGTTGTTATCAATCAGCCACTGCTTGAATTGGAGAATGGAATTGTTAAAGATGGAGAATCTCTTTTTTGAGTAATGAGGGGTAATCCCCTTTGAAGTAATGATTGTGGCTACGAGAAAAGTCTTATGCACATCGATACCACAGCATATAGGATAAACAACTTTCATGGTTCAGCCTCCTTTCAAATTTTAGGAGGAAGACATTGACTGAATCACCACACATTTAACTAAGAGCTAAAACAATAATTAGCGTGCGGTCTTATAGAACCACTTATTTGTGCTTGAAAGATGATTCTTACACTGGTTAATATACTGTTTTGAACTGAGAAGTAATCTACGACTCACCCCACCGTGCTTTGTAGTATGTCTTTTCCTTAAACTAAATTATAACCAAGTGGAGAACAACACACCATTTTTCATTACTATTTGTGCCGTCCGCGGTAGCGGCGGAATGGAGGTTAATATGAACAACTTTGAAGAGGCTTTAGCCAAATATATAGGCCTAGATAGTCTAGCGAAAATTCAAGGAGTCAAAATAGGTATTGCAGGGGCTGGAGGATTGGGGTCTAACTGTGCCTTTAACTTAGTTCGTAGTGGCTTTAAACACATTACTATTGTAGATTATGATAACATCGAATTTTCTAACCTCAATCGTCAGTTCTACTTTTTAGACCAAGTAGGAAAAACCAAAGTATTAGCTTTAAAGGAAAATCTTCTAAGGATTAATCCTAATATTGATATTACCGCAGTGTGCGCAAAGATTATATCCGAAAATATCCACAGCTTTTTTGATGACTGTGATATAATAGTTGAAGCCTTTGACCGAGTAGAATTTAAAAAGCTAATCATAGAAGCATATCTCTCTTCCCCTAAATTACTTGTTGCCGCTTCGGGGCTTGCGGGCTGGGGTAACAGTGATAAGATAACGGTAAAAAAGATTAATACTACATTTTATTTAGTTGGTGATGATATTTCTGAAGTCAGTGCAAACTGTCCACCCATGTCCCCGAGGGTTAATATCACTGCCGCTAAGCAGGCAGATATTGTTTTGGAGTGGGTGTTAGGAAAAACCAGCTAAGCTGGTTTTTCAGGTTAAGGTTCGCTCACTTCGTTTCGCTAGGTTAAGGTTAAGTCGTAAATTAGTATATGAGTAAGCATAAATAGAGTTTTTTTAGGCGTCAGCTTCACTTCTTCAAATCTAGCGAAGCGGAATCTCTAATCTTAACCTAAACCTTAACCTTAATTATTACTATTGAAGTCCTGTGGTAATATGTCAAGTCTATAAATTTTAAAATTGGAAATCCAAAAGCCTAATTTTTGTAAAAAAGAGTACACTAAACAAACCCAGTCTTTTATGTAAAAAACTGGAATGTTACCAAAGGATATAAGGAGGTGTTTTACCTCATATATTCACCTTCCTCCTAGGCGTGTAGATTTGGTCGTTACGTAGCAGCGTATCAACCAAACGCACAAATTTTCTTGCGGTTAAGACGAGTGCTCTTTTATGTTGATGTTTAGGGACTTCACGATACTTTTTCCGATAGTAAATACCAAATTCAGGATCATGGTTTTTAACTGAGTTGGTAGCCTCAATCAGATAAAACCTTAAATAACGATTACCGGAGCGTATCAGTTTAGTCTCTTCGGCATTAAAATTTCCGGATTGATGTTTACGCCAAGTAAGCCCGGCATATTTAGCTAAAGCAGCTTGGTCTTTAAACCTATTAATATCACCGATTTCAGCTAAAATGCCAGCGCAAAAAACAGGACCAATGCCAGGAATAGTTTTTAAAGTATTAGGAATGCCATCTACTATTTTCTCAATGGCTTTATCCAGTTGCTTTATTTGAGCTTTAATGCTACGGATAGCTTCGATAGAGGTGGCCAAAAGAATGTCAATGGAATCTTCAACACACTTAGAAAGGCGATAAGAAGACCTAGCAGCCTTTTGGATACACTTAGCAACATGCTCCGGATCAGGGAAGCGGTTTCTGCCTTTATCTTTAAGATAGTCGGCAAGAAATTGAGTATCCATAGAGCTGATTTCATCGATGCTATACTTTTCCATTAAGAGTTCAGTAATGGCATTTCCAAATACAGAGCTTTCCACTTCAGAAGTAAAAGCACTACACTTAAAAAATAGGTGCTGTAGAAAATATTGTTTTTCACGTACTAGATTGTGGGTCAAATGGTAGCGCATCCGGGTTAAGCGTTGTAAAGCAACATATTGTTCTTGCATAACCATAGATATTGGAAGCCTCCCAAACCGCAAGCGGTCAGCGATAATCCAAGCATCAATATAATCATTTTTATCTAAGTCAACATAAGCCTCTTTAAACTTATTAATTAACTTAGGATTAATGGTATATACCTTAGTTTGTCGCTTATTTAAGGCTTCATCTTCGTTTAAGAACATAGCTGGATGCCAACTGTATACGGATGTTGCTTCCATGCCAATTTGAATTTCATGGCTAGAATGCTTGTCCGCTAAAATAACGATTTGATCACGTAAATAACTGGCCCCATCCAGGTTGTTATTTACGGCAAAAGAATTAAGTGTATCACCATTTATGTCCATGATGCACACCTTTAAATCCAAAGAACTAACGTCAATTCCAACAAAAAGTTTCAATGGGTTCAACCCCCTTTCATATTAGGATCAAGGGAAATGGACTCTTCGGGATGCCCCCAGCGCTCTCGTTGATCAATCACCCTCGCGTATTAGAACACATTCCGGTCCATGGGCTACCTGGAAGCAGCTATCTTCCAGCATGGGTTGCCGGAGGGAACAGCCTGTGGGTTAGAAGTTCAAACGAGTACTGAGGAAACAGACTTTAATAGTAGTCAATGCTACAGGAGGTGGAAGGATTTCCCCAAATGGATCCTAAGACCATTGTCTGGGAACATCACGAAAAGTCCAGTCCCAATTTATGTAATTCTAACTGAGACGCCCGCCCTTGACGGGGAGCCTCTGTCCCCATGGTTAACAGACAAAGGCAGCCACCCCCTTAGGGGAGGTGTCTGTAGGCAGATTAGCCTACCATGGGGACCTCTCCCCATCAAGGGTAAAATGAACGGGCTTTGTACGATTTTAAAGAGCTAGTATTTAGTTTTCAAGGAACAATGTCTCTCTTTTAAAATTGGAAATTATCTGTTTTAGGAGGGACTAAACATATTATACGAGGTAGGTGCTTAGATGAAAAAGCCTGTGCTAGATACAGATATTTATGGCATTACAGCTGAGGAGTATTCTTTGGGACGTAGTAATATTGAAGTTGTAAAGGCCATGATTGATGCCGGGATTAGAGTAATTCAATACCGGGAAAAAGATAGTAAATCTATTAAAGAGCGGTATGAGGAATGTAAAAAAATTCGCAAGCTTACTAAAGAGGCTAACGTAACCTTTATTATTAATGATTACATCGATATCGCCATACTAGTAAGAGCAGATGGCATCCACATTGGTCAAGATGATCTACCCATTGAGGAGGTCCGTAAATTAGTGGGACCTGAGATGATTATCGGTCTTTCTACCCATTCGCCGGAACAGGCCCAGGATGCAGTAAGAAGAGGTGCTGATTATATCGGCGTAGGTCCAATATTTTCTACTAGTACGAAGAAAAACATCGGTAATGTCGCAGGCTTAGAGTATCTAGACTATGTCGTAAAAAATCATGATATACCATTGGTAGCCATCGGGGGAATTAAGGTTGAGAATATAGCTGAAATAAAAAAACGGGGTGCCAAATGCATTTGTCTAGTTACTGAAATTGTTGGTACCCGGGATATGGGTAAGACTGTTCAAAAAATAAGGGATATACTTGCTAGTGTATAAAAATAGCCCTTAAAAGAAAGATACTATGTTATAATTTACCTATATTTTTTTAATTTAGAGGTGAATTATGTTGCAAAAATATGAATATAAGTGTGTTTTAATACTAGGCGCTGGTGACAGAACAACTAGAATACTGAACCAATATGGTCAAGAGGCTGGGAACTTATTGAAGTAGTATGGGCATGGCATTATTTTAAGAGACCTATATAGGCAAAAAAACGGCTTCGCCGTTTTGTACCTACAGTTCTACAGTTCTACAGTTCTACAGAAAATACCTAAAAGATATATTAAACCTTATTAATATTTAGTAACAAAAAGAAGCATCACAGCAGTTTGCTGTGATGCTTCTTTTTGTTATTCCATTTCTCTTTTTGGCGGGCGGGGCCCAAAAAATTGATAATACTGGGTTTCCATAGCTCCATTATACAATTTGCGCTTTTTATCCGCCCTACGCCCAAAAAACTTTTCGAATTCCTTATGGGATGTAATTACATAATATGACCAGGTATCGTGGGCGGTAAAGGCCTTGCCCATTTCCTGATATAGCTTTTCTACTTCTGGACGATCACTCATACGCTCTCCGTAAGGTGGATTAGTGATAATGACACCGTATTTTTTTGCGCTGCGCCATTCCTTCACTGGAGTTTCTTGAAAATGGATCTGGTCTGCTACGCCAGCCTCTTGGGCATTTCTTCTTGCCACTTTTAATATTTCTCCATCAATATCTGTACCAATTATGTTCAATTTTCGGTCATACTTGGCTAGATCGTGGGTTTCCGCCCTAGCCTCACGCCAAATATTACGGGGAATTATGGGCCATTCTTCACAGGCAAAGGTTCTATTCATTCCAGGAGCAATATTCATACCAATTAGAGCTGCTTCAATAGGAATAGTTCCCGAACCACATAAAGGGTCAACCAAAACCCGCTCAGGGTTCCAATAGCTTAGCTGAATAAGGGCCGTAGCTAGTGTTTCCTTTAAGGGTGCTGTACCAATCCAATCCCGATAACCTCGCTTATGAAGTCCCGGTCCTGTGGTATCAATAGTTAAAGTAGCAATATCTTTAAGTAAAGCAACTTCAATTTTATAAAGGGGTCCTGTTTCTGCAAACCATTCCTGTTTATATGTACCCTTTAAGCTTTCTACTACCGCCTTTTTAACTATCGCCTGACAGTCCGAAACACTAAATAATTGTGACTTAATAGACTTCCCTTCCACAGGAAAGGTACCATTTTGGGGAATCCACTGAGCCCAGGGTAAAGCTTTAGTTTGTTCAAAAAGCTCCTCGAAGCTTGTTGCTTTAAATTCACCCACCTTCAACCTAATCCGGTCGGCCGTCCTGAGCCATAAATTGCCACGGACCATTGCTGTAAGATCAGCATCAAAAATAACCTTCCCGTTTTCCACTTCCATCTCAGTATAACCTAATTTTTTTACTTCATGGGCTACAACCGCTTCTAACCCAAAAGCAGCAGTAGCAATCAAAGTTATTTTTTCCATAGAAACCATTTTCTCCTTCATCAATAATCTTCTAAAAGTATACCACAAAATTTAACGTCTATCCGCTAAAGTCTACTCGTCATTTATCTAATCAGGTCAGTGAAGCAGTGTATCGGTAAGAGAACTTTAAAGCTTTGCTTTTATTCAACGTAAGAATTATAATAAAATAAAAATTTGCATGTCAATTGAACTTTAACTGGAAGTGACAGAATGAATAATAGAAATGACTTATTAAAAATAATAGCAATATTCTCTATGACAATAGATCATATTGGCTGGCTATTTTTCCCCGAACTAACTCTTTTGAGAATAATCGGAAGATTTGCATTCCCGATATTTGCTTATCAAATCACTCTCGGTTACCAGAAGACAAAAAATATTTATGATTATATGTTAAGACTATTTGTATTTAGCATTATATCGCAAATTCCCTATATGTTATTAACAGATGGGCTAAACATCTTTTTCACACTACTGATTGGGTTAATTATGATTTATTTAAAAGACAAAACAAATACAATCGTCGGTTTCTTCCCATTAGTACTAACTTATATTACTGATTTTGATTATGGAGTTTATGGTTTATTGGTGATTTATGGGTTTTATATATTTAAAGATAATAAATTTAAATTAGCGATTTCCATGGCTTTCTTAACCATTATCTTTAGTATTTACTATCGCATTCCAACACAAGCTTTTTCTATGTTAGCTCTTCCTTTGATTTTCTATGAATTTAAGAAAGGCATCACAATCAACAAGTATGCATTTTATAGCTATTATCCATTACATTTATTGATTTTAGGTTTAATTAGGAACTTAACTTAAAAAGGGAGCAACCCATGCTCCCTTTTTTTTACAGCCGCGAAAAGTCTAAAGTTGCGAAATAATCTTCAATTGTTTCTGCTCTTCGGATCATCTCCACACTGCCGTCCTCTTTTAATAGAAGCTCAGCAGAACGTAGTTTTCCATTATAGTTAAAGCCCATAGCATGACCGTGGGCACCAGTGTCATGAATTACCAGGATATCCCCAATATTTATCTTCGGCAGGTTCCTGTCAACGACAAACTTATCACAGTTTTCACACAAGCTGCCTGTTACATCATAAACTTGATCATGGGGTTCATTTTCTTTTCCGACAACTGTCAGGTGGTGATAAGCACCATACATTCCCGGACGCATTAAATCGGCCATACTTGCATCAACACCCATATAGTTTTTATAAATATTTTTCGTGTGCATAGCAGTTGTCACAAGATACCCATAGGGACCGGTGATAACGCGACCGCATTCTAAAGCTAGCTTCAAAGGGGCTAAGCCATTTGCTGCTATTTTTTCCTCATATAACTTTTTAACGCCTTGTCCTATTATCTCATAGTCAACCGCAGTATCTTCAGGGCGGTAAGGGATACCTATGCCTCCACCGAAATTAACAAGTTCAAAACGGATCCCCAACTCTTTATGAAGCTCGACCATCAGGTCGAACATCATCTTAGCAGTCTCAATAAAGTAATCAGGGTCTAGTTCATTAGAGATAACCATGGTATGAATGCCAAAGCGCTCTACACCTTTATCTCGCATTATTTTATATGCTTCAGAAATTTGCTCCCTGGTTAAACCGTACTTGGCTTCCTCGGGGTTACCAATAATTGCATTGCCGCCTTTGCGTAGTGGTCCGGGGTTATATCTAAAAGAAATAACTTCCGGTACGCCGGCATGCTTTTCCAAATAATCAATATGAGTTATATCATCCAAATTAATAATTGCACCTAGTTCCATTGCTTTTACAAATTCATCAGCTGCGGTATTATTTGAGGTAAACATAATATCCTCCCCTTTAATACCAACCTTCTCTGATAAAATGAGTTCAGGCAGTGAACTGCAGTCAGCCCCAATGTCTTCCTCTTTTAATAACTTCATAATATAGGGGTTAGGTGTTGCTTTTACTGCAAAGTACTCCTTAAAACCTGGTGCCCAAGCAAAAACAGCTGCCAACTTTCTTGCATTTTCTTTAATCGCTTTTTCATCATAAATATGAAAAGGTGTACCATATTGATCAACTATTTTTTGTAATTGCTCTTTAGTAAAGGGTAATTTTTTTTCTGCCACAATAATCCTCCTCTAAAATTTTGTATAAAAAAACGGCTACGGGCACAATGCCGTAAACCGTTAAAGGTAAATGAAAAATTTTTTTACCTTATTATCATTACGAAATAGTGCTCCACCCTTAGTTTAGGGTGACAGTCCTATAATTATTCACCATAGGCCCAGCAAAGCGTTTTGGCTAAAAACCTTCACTTCGGCGGTTACTCCTTTTTGTACCTTTCACAGTCTGGCCGACTCAAAGTACATACTATTAATACCCGCTCCTCTACCATTAATTATTTAATTTTACCCCATTATGCACCATTGTTTGTCCAAGTGTCAAGACCTTGTTTTCTCTAGGATTACCTTTTTATTCTATGGGAATTTGGGAAAGCTATATTATAGATGAAGTACCTAATGGAGAAATAAAAATGACTAATAAATACAGCCCAATAAATTTATGGTTTGGAATAATTCAGGCATTTACAGTACTTGGCCTTTTTATTAATAAGCAAAATAATAACGCAGTAGAGGCTTTGATTATTTTTGTCGGCTTTTATGTTTTTATCTACTTTGAAAACAAAAGTACATTAAGATTGGAAAATCACATTAGAATACTCGTCATGCTCACCATTATAGCAAATAACCTAATTGGCCATTTATTTAATGCCTACTCTGCTAATTTTTTTGATAAAGCATTACACATTTTTGGCACCTTCTCTTTTACTCTCTTTGCTTTTTCGGTTCTTAATAAACTTTTTAACCCTATTTTCAAATCCAAGTGGTTTATGTTTATAGTTATTCTCGTGTTAGGAGTTTCCATTGGCACCATTTATGAAATAATTGAATTTGTCCAGGATTCTTTATTTTCAACTAATAACCAAACCGGACTTAAAGACACAAATTGGGATCTAGTCGCCGATATAACCGGAGCATTTTTAGCAGCAGTGTACATAATGTTATATAAAAAAAATCACCAAATGTTATGGTGATTTTTTTTACCCATCTCTTTCCCTGAGCAATTAATGCCTTGCAATCATATTATATGGTATAAGCTCTTGAGCTAATAAAAGAAAGGAGTAGTTAAAAAAATGTACAACATGTATGACATTTATAGGCAAACACCCTGTAGAGGTGTTTTGTATGTAGTACGTCCCGGGGATAGCATGTTTCTTATTGCTAGAAGATTCAATATAAATCTCCAACTCTTAATCAGAGCAAATCCCCAAATTCCCAATCCTGCCTTAATATATCCCGGTCAAGTTATCTGTATTCCTGTAGCCGCTGTAAGCTGTCCCGGTGGCTTTATCTATACAGTCCGCCCGGGAGATAGTATGTTCCTTATTGCTAGAAGATTTAATATAAGCTTGCCCAGTCTAATTGCAGCAAATCCACAAATAATGAACCCAGCTTTAATTTATCCCGGTCAAAACCTCTGCATACCTGTCTCGCAGCCTTGCCCCGGTGGTTTTGTGTATATTGTTCAGCCCGGAGATAGCTTGTATTTTATTGCTATCAGATTTGGAACTACAATTGAGGCAATACTTAGAATTAACCCCCAAATAACAAATCCAAATCTAATTTATGCCGGTCAGCCAATTTGCATCCCCCGGTAAAAAACCTGCCTCGTGGCAGGTTTTTTAGGTTGAGGTTTCGCTTCGCTAAGATCTGCTTCGCAAGGTTAAGGTTTCGCTTCGCTAGGTTGAGGTTGAGAAAAAACCTTTATACATTTACTAAACCTTAGCCTTAGCCTTAACCTTAACCTTAACCTTAACCTTAATTACTATTAAACCATATTTGGTTTAATAGTAAAATTGCCGGCTCGATATGTTCCATGGGAATTCCACTGTAGGATAAAAGCACCAAGGGATTTTTGTTTTCTGAATCCCCGATAAAATAATTTGCCAAAGGAATAACCTTAACCCCTACTTTCTCTGCTAATAGGGTAATCTCCTCGGGAGAATAGCCTGAATGGAGCTCTAATAGTATGTGTAACCCTGTTTCAGTACCCATAACCTTTACCTTATCTCCCATAGTCTTTTCAATTGTCTCAATTAACAATTGATTCTTTCTGGCATAAATTTTTCTAAGTTTCCTAATATGCTTTTCTAGCATACCCTCTCTCATAAAAAAGGAAAGTGCTATCTGCTCGATCTGCGAAGATGTTTGATTATATTTCTTTTTTTCTGTTTGATAAATGGACAAGATATTTGGGGGCAAGATCATAAAGCTTATGCGAATTGAAGGCAAAAGAATTTTAGAAAATGTCCCTAGATATACAACATGGGACCCTTCACCTAAACTCTGCAAAGAAGGAATAGGTCGGCCTGAATACCTTAGTTCACTATCATAATCATCTTCAATAATAAGTGTATTATTGGCATGAGCCCAGTTTAAAAGCTGAACCCGCTTACTTATTGACATAACCGAACCCATGGGAAATTGATGGGAAGGACTGACATAAACAATTTCCGCTTTGCTTTGAGCTAGAAAATCCACATTAACCCCATCATCATCCAGCTTAATGGGAATGAGGTCGAAAGAGTGATCCTTAAAAATATGCCTCGCCTGCTTAAATCCCGGTTCTTCAAAGCCAATAAATTGATAATGGGACTTTAAAATTCCACAAAGAATATTTAATAAAGGCTGTACACCAGAACCAATTACTACCTGTTCAGGAGAGCATATTACACCCCTAGATTGATGTACATATTTTGCCAATTCCGCTCGAAGCTCACTCTCTCCCTGATGGGACCCATAAGTTAAAAATCGCTGATTGTTTTCTAATAGCGCCTTATTTAGGTACTTGCGCCATAGGTTAAAGTCAAAGCTTTCTCGGTCAATATAATCATTACGGAAATCATATTCCACTTCTTTATTTGGCGAATTTGAATTTTCTTTATCCTTTACATTGTGTATTTTAACAACATTAATTATGTTATTGATATTATTTACAAAATAACCGGCTTTAGGCTTACTGTTAATATAACCTTCTACCATCAGTTGATGATATGTTGTCTCAATGGTCGTCCGGCTTATTTGCAAATAATTAGCTAACTGTCTGATTGAAGGAAGTTTTGTTTGGGATTCTATTCTCCCGGCGGCAATTTCCTCTTTTATATACTCATAAAGCTGCAGGTAAATAGGATTTTTACTATCTTTAATAAGTGCACAAGAAAATTCCAGCATCAAAACACTCCAATCTGACTAAGGTACCGAAAAAATTAAGCAACAAGACAAATAACCAAACTTGTCATCCTGAGCGATAGCGAAGGATCTTACGTAGTGAAAAACCTTAAGATCCTTCGGTCGTTCCTCCCTCAGGATGACACAGCAATCACCAGCAACTTTCATAACAATGACACGGAACTGGACTTTTCAGTGGCCTCAATCTGACCTGCTTATTTTTTTTAAATCTGTCACTTTCCAGGAGGTCACTTCCTGTATTAAATTATATATAAATAAATCATACACTTCAAGGAGGAAACAATGACTAATAACCAAACAAAAAAATTAACCTTCGGAGGCCTAATGGTTGCCTTGGTTTTTGTAACAACATTTAGTATAAAAATCCCCGTTCCTTTTACTCAAGGGTACATTCATGCCGGTGATAGTATGATTTTTATTGCTGCTATTCTTCTTGGATGGAAATATGGAGCTATCGCGGGGGGTGTTGGTTCGGCATTAGCAGATGCCTTGGGGGGTTATGCAAACTGGGTCATTCCAACCATAATCATCAAGACTATCATGGGGGCATTAGTCGGCTGGATTGCCAAAGATGCCAGAGAGAGAGATAATACAACCAAAATTATGCTTAGTGTAACCATGGCCTTTATCTGGTTTGGGCTAACCACTATTTTACGAAATATTATCGCCCGATCTATTACAGAAAACTCTCTGCATTTAATTGGAGAAGTAGATGGAATTACTACTATAGAAGAGCTTTTGCTTTTAAGTCAAAAGGTACAAAGTCAGCTTTTATGGGCAGCAATTTTGATTCCTTTAATTATTATTGGCCTTTCCGTTTATCTGAGGAGGATTGATAAGAGGCTCTTTAGCGTTGACCAGCTCTTAGGTATGCTGATTGCTGGACTTTGGATGGTTACCGGATACTATGTTGCAGCAGGCTTTATGTATGGAAGCTTTATTGTACCTATTTTCAGTATCCCTTGGAATATCGTACAGTTTGTTATTGGACTGGTAATCGCTTATTTTGTAATTTTGGCATTAACTAAAACCCCTCTGATGGATTACTTGAAAGAATTATAGGGCCCGATGGGGCCCTATTTTTTACTTATTTATACCTTTTCACCTAACCAATTCCATTTACTGGCCATCTTACCATACCAGGCAGCCCCTTGCACCTGCAGGATAAAAGCAAGAGTTACCATAATAGCTGCTTTAGGCCCAAATGTAGTCACCGCTAATCCCAAGGCCAGCGATAAGTTCCGCATTACTGTGCCATATACCAGGGCTACAGCATCACCTCTATGGAGAAATGTTCGACCAATAATAGTACTTATTGCAAAGTTTGCAGTGTAGAAAATAGTCAATACTAGCAATCCCTGTACTAGAAATCCTGGATTTTCAATAATCATCTTTGACTTCAAGCTAATAGATATAAAGATCAAAAGCAGCATAGCCCAAACACTGATGCTGGGGAATATAGGTTTGATATTTTTTTGGAAATACTCCTTGGTATATTTTTTCAGGAGTAATTGAAACGTGAAATGACCCAAAACCATTGGCAAAAATACTACCCAGGCAATTGTAATAAAGGTTTTCATTATATTTATAGGTACGATTTGACCTACCATGATTTTCAAATACAAGGGAGCTAAAAAGCTGCCTAGAATTAAACTAATAGCGGTAATTTTTACTGCAGCTGCCACATGCCCCTTAAAAAGCATAGTCCAAGATATAGTCATACCACTAGTAGGCAATAGAGATGCTAATACCAATCCCGCAAATAGTTGGGGCTCATTATATAAAAATATCTTTCCCAAGCCAAAGGCAAGGACTGGAATTAGCAGAAAGTTAAGGATTAAACTAATACCTAAAACCTGCCAGTACGATAAGTTAAAGGCCTCCTTAACATTAAAGCCAATCATGGTGGGGTAAATCATTAAAACAGTAATTAATAGAATATATGGCTGCAATCCAGAAGTATCTACTAAAAAACCTGTAATAAAGCCCAATATCAATACTAAAGGGATTGCACTAACAAGATTTTTGCCCGGCCAATAAAATATTCCCCTCATACTTATCTCCCCTCCACAATTTTTGTATAACCCTATTTTCTCATTACGTCAAAATTTTCATCCATTAACGGCTCCTTTTATACCCCCAGTGGGTATCCTTATTCTACTTTAAATATCATTGCATGTCAATTAATCTGCATATATAAATAAATATATAGTTTATCTAGATATCATAGCTAGTTTAATTTTAAAAAGGTTATTAGCAGAAATATAATAAGAAGTAGTCCATTAGTAAGAAACCTTTTATGCAATATTATTAATACCTCTTTCTTATATTAGTTTATCTTTACCTTGATATAATCGATGCAAATGACCTGAACTTAGTTTCCTATTATTAACTTTTCACGATATTCTGCAACTAGTAAATCAACCATTCTATTGTAGCTATAAATCCCTTCCTCTTGTCTGTTACTTTTCAGGTAAAGGTCATTAATTTCAGAGGATAGCCTTTCAAAGGACCCCTCATACTTTTCCCAGAAGGCAGCGAGATCTGCGAGGTCCCTTTCTATACCCTCATTGTATCTTGCCCTTAGCTTATTATATTCGTCTAAATCATACCTCCGTAAGGTGTTCATGGTATGTCGTAAAGCCAGAAAAGTCCCCGAATACTGAAAATCAGGATCAGGGTGTAAAGTAGAGGTAACATAGGCGATATAATTGGCCTCATCCTCCCTGGCAAAACCCCGCTGATGTGCCATTTCATGTGTTGCCGTACTTGGCAGCGCAGAATCTGGGGTTAGAGTATTAACATTGGCCTCTCCGGTAAAAGGGAAATACACACCACCGATACCTGCATAGGACATAAGTTTGCTAATAAATACTCCTTTCGGAGGGCCATACCTCCCACCAAGCTCAGGGTATTTCCCAGCCGCAAGCTCATATCCGACGCTAGCTCTTCTAAAGACACTAGCTTTACCACCACTAATCTGCATTACACCATTTTCATCTTCCGAAACCATATCTCTTAAAGCATTTGCTTTATCAACTAAGTCCTCACAAACTTTAGCCAACTCCTGGACTGTGATAGGCTGGACATTAAAATTAGCGATATCAGAAAAAGGCAGCCGATTATAATTCAAACCCCAGATTATTACAAACCCAAAATATATTACACTGCCCAGAGCCAAGGCATTTACAAAATAGCGGAGAGCTGTTTCCTTCCTTCTTCCTTTTCCCCTTATTAGCAGAATAATGGTCCTTATAAGACTTAGGATTATTAAAAGGAATAACAGTATTACTATTACTTCAGCGACAGAAAATGGTAGGAACCCGGTAATTATACTTAAGCTCTGCCCTATAATAGGATATACTCCATTTGAATATATCCGTTCAACTATGTTTGGAAAAAAGGCAGAAATGTTAGCCAGCAAAAGACTAATAGGCAATAGTATAATTAGATATTTTCTTCTCAATCCGTACTCCCCCCATTTACCCCATCTCAAGATATATATAATAATACACTTATTCTCTAGACAATTATAACCCATAGGTAAATAAAAAGGTCCTTTTGGACCTTTTTATGTTTCACTTCGTTGGATTAAGGTTTCGCTCCACTCTGTTCCGCTAGGTTAAGGTAAAAGAAGAAATTAAAAAACGGCTTTCGCCGTTTTTATTAGTAATTTGCTATATCATGCAGACTGAAGAACGACGAGGTCGTCGCTCCCTACTATTCTTCTACTATTTCCAACTTCAGCATTTTATCCCCTTGACGGATATCGTCAACAATATCAATACCCTCAATAACTTTTCCAAAGACTGTATGGTTGCCATCTAGGTGAGGCTGGGGACTGTGAGCGATAAAAAACTGACTGCCGCCCGTATCTCTGCCGGCATGGGCCATAGAAAGACTTCCCCGCAGATGCTTATTAGGATTATTTTTTACTTCACATTTGATGTTATAGCCGGGACCACCAGTACCTGTACCGTGGGGACAGCCACCCTGGATAACAAAATTGGGAATTACCCGGTGAAAATTCAGGCCATCATAATAGCCTTCCTTAATTAGCTTTTCAAAATTAGCCACTGTACCTGGAGCATCCTTCTCAAAAAGTTCCACAACCATTTTTCCTTTTTCCGTTTCAATAATCGCTTTTTTCACGTCATTCTCCTCCTTTTCAGTTATTATATTTTACCACATTATAGCATGTTTAATCCTAAAGATATTTTGTTGTTGGAAAAACGTTATAACTATTCTTTATCAAGCTTGAGCTTTGCCAGGGCATCAGCCAAGGCCGTATTTATGGGGCCATCATCCGCTCTTTTCTGCTGGTTCATATAGTTTGCAACATCTTTCTTGTCAACCTTACTACCTTCCTTTTTCCTTCTTTCATTAAAGACCGAAAGCTTTTCTCGGTAGCCACATTGGCAGACAAATATTTGCCCCTCGCCTTCTCCCCGCAGCTCTAGCTTTTTGCGGCAGTCCGGACATCTGGCATTGGTTACCTTAGCAACACCTTTTCTGTGACCACAATTCCGATCTTCACAGATTAGCATTTTCCCCTTCTTGCCATTGACTTCTAAAAGATACTTGCCACAATCGGGACATTTGCTTCTGGTGCGGTTATCGTGTTTAAAGATCTCCTTACTGTTTTTTATTTCCTTGACAACCTCCTGGGCATATTTCCTCATCTCATTTATAAACACTTGCTTATCAAGGGTCCCTTTAGCAATTGCGCTTAATTTTTGCTCCCACTGTGCGGTTAATGCCGGGGATTTCAGGTCCTCAGGGGCTAATTCTAGAAGCTGCTTTCCTTTTGAGGTTATAAAAATATCCTTACCCTTCTTTTCAATTAAAAAATTGTTAAATAGCTTTTCAATAATATCAGCCCGAGTAGCAACTGTACCCAAGCCACCGGTTTCGCCAAGGGTTTTGATTAAATCTTTGCTTTCCCCCGTCATATATTTCGAAGGATTTTCCATGGCCGAAAGAAGAGTACCTTCATTAAAGGGTGCCGGAGGCTTGGTCTCACCTTTAGTTTGAATTATTTTAGATATGGGCAGGGTATCCCCCTTGTTAACCTTGGGTAATATCTGCTCCGGCATTTCCCCTTGGCTATCACTGTCCTCTATTTCCTCTTGGAAAACTTCCTTCCATCCTAAGGAAATAACGGTTTTACCTTTGGCGGTAAATGTCTCTTCCCCTACTTTAGCCTTGATGGTTGTCTGCTCATACTCAAAGGGAGGGTATAAAACCGCCAGAAAACGTTTGACAACTAAGTCATATATTTTTTTTTCCTTATCACTCAAAGCACTTAATAATACCTTCTGTTCTGTTGGTATAATGGCATGGTGATCACTTACCTTACTATTATCTACAAAGTGCTGATTAGCTTTTATAGGAGTCCTTAACACCTTGGCAGCTAACCCACTATAGGGGCCAACACCACAAGCTTTAACCCGTTCCGTTAATGTTTCTACTAAATCTGTAGAAATATAGCGGGAATCCGTTCTAGGATAGGTTAGAACTTTATGGGTTTCATAAAGCCTCTGCATATAAGCTAAGGTCTCTTTCGCGGAAAAACTAAAAATCCTACTGCCATCTCTTTGCAGTTCTGTAAGATCATAGAGCTGGGGAGCATAGCTTTTTTTGTAGGCTTTATTGACCTCAGAAACTACTGCAGTTTTTTTGTTTTGAATAGCCGCTAGTATCTTATCACAGCTAACCTTGTCAAAGGTTCTCGTTTCTTTGGTTTGAGCATCCTGCCAAATAAGCTTTAAATTATCGCTAACAGCAGTAATTCCATAAAAGGTCTTGGGCTGGAAGCTTCTAATTTCTTCTTCCCGCTTGGCAATCATCCCTATTGTAGGGGTTTGGACTCGGCCGCAGGAAAGCTGAGCATTGAATTTACAGGTTAAGGCCCGGGTGGCGTTAATCCCAACAAGCCAGTCGGCCTCAGCCCTAGCCACAGCGGAAGCATAGAGATTTTCATATTCCTTGCCGGGTCTAAGCTTACTGAAGCCCTCCTTAATAGCCTTATCGGTAACAGAGGAAATCCACAGCCGTTTGATGGGCTTCTTTGCTTGACACTTCTCCAAAATCCAGCGGCCTACTAACTCACCTTCTCTTCCGGCATCAGTGGCAATAATGATTTCATCCACATCTTTGCGATTGATTAGCCCTTTAACAGCCTGAAACTGCTTACCGCTTTGTTTGATTACGACAAGCTTTAAGGGGACAGGAAGCATTGGCAAATCATCAATCCGCCAGGACTTATATTTATTGTCATACTCCTCAGGATCAGCCAAGGTAACCAAATGGCCTAAGGCCCAGGTAACAATATAATTTCCACCTTCGAGGTAGCCATTACCTTTTTGGGTGCAATTGAGGACTCTGGCCAAATCCCTGCCTACAGAAGGTTTTTCAGCTAATACTAGCTTTTTACCCATCTTCACAATCCTCCTCCCAAATCCCTTCTATTAAAATATAAACATCCATTCATTTATAATCTATTTTTATCTTATTTGTCAAACACAACCAATTATCCCCCAAACCTCAAGGGGACGCCAAACCTCAAGGGGACGGGGTTGTTGACAACGGTCTCGGCTTAAAATATTATAAATAAGGGTGGTATTTTATGCCAAGGAAAGCTAGGACAAAAAGTAACAGTGGTATATATCATATAATGATGCGCGGTATTAATAGACAAATAATTTTTGAAGATGAGGAGGATTACAGCAAGTTTATACATACCTTAAAGCGATATAAAGAACAATGTGGATATGAAATCTATGCATATTGCTTAATGAGCAATCACATTCATCTCTTAATTAAAGCAGAAAAAGAACCATTAGAGCAAGTGATGCGTAGGTTATGCGGAAGCTATGTTTATTGGTATAATCAAAAATACCAGAGAATAGGCAATTTATTTCAAGATAGGTTTAAAAGTGAGGTAGTTGATGAGGAAGGATATTTTCTAACAGTTCTTAGATATATCCACCAAAACCCTCTAAAAGCTGTCTTGGTTAAAGAAATAGAAGAATACAAATGGAGTAGCTATATTGAATATATTGGCGCTGTGAACTTAATCAATATGGAATTTACCTTAAATTTATTTAATATAGATAGAGAAAAGGCGTTGATTAATTTTATTAAGTTTAACAAAGAAGGCAATAATAACGTTTGCTTAGATATTGATGAAAAAAGGAAATTTAGTGATGAACAGGCAAAAGAATTAATTAAGAATGTTTGTAGAGTAAATTGCCCCTTAGAATTACAGAAAATAGATAAAAAAATAAGGGACATATATTTAAAAAAACTAAAGGAAAATAACCTCTCAATTAGACAAATTGAGAGGTTAACCGGTATTAACAGAGGTATAATTGCCAATGCATAAGTTGACAATAACTCCGTCCCCGTGTTGGATGCGCAAAATTGTCTAAAATACTGCCCGATGCGGGCTTATGTACGCAACCAAGCTAATATTAAATCAAATAATTTCAATAATTTATACTCTATTTATTATTCTTTAAATCCTTTACCCTCGTCACTAATTTGCTCATCAACCTTAGTTACAGCACTTTTAAATTCCTTAATACTTTTCCCAATCGCCTTACCTACCTCAGGCAATTTGCCTGGACCAAAAATAATTAATGCTAGTACTAGTATTAAAGAAATCTCAGCTAAACCTAGGTTAGGCAAAAATCCAAATATCATTTTCTTTTCCCTCCTAACTCCTGTATTGGGAGATAGCCTCCACATACTCTATCGGATTATTAGATAAATGACCTTTAATTAATCCTGATTTTCCATTATATCAAATGCATCAGTTAATAAAGCCCGTGTTTAAAAGTAATGAATATAACGTTAAGCTTAATCCTATGCTAACTACTGCGATAAAAAAGTAGCCTTTGCTTTTATTATCACGTACCATTGCCTTATCACTCCCTTTGTTTTACTTAAAAGACTTAGCGTTAGACCTACTGGACAAAAGAATTGGCACCAGAATCGGTAGATAAATACACCAACAAATAAAACAAACGGCATAAGTAACCATTGAGCTTTATTGGCCTGCAAATTAAATAATGCAGAAAAAGGCTCATAACTTGAAATACTGGGATTATTTAACAGTAGTCCCAGTACTAAAGCAAACCAAACTAAAGGGACGATAATCAGTTTAGCTTTACGTACTAGGTTATAAGGTTGCTTATAATCGAATTTTGCAAGACGAAAGAAACCCTCTTGTATTGCTCCAAATGGACACATCCAATTACAGTAAAAATTCCTTCCTATAATAATTGTTAATAACATGGTTCCACTTACCAAAAGGTGCCAGTTTAGTTTTTCAAATATTGCTGGTGCGTTTCCCGTAAGTATTGTTGTGATGTTAGCGAACGTAATGGGACTGCTTTGCCATATTCCTAAAAAAATAAAACTAAGAAATAAAGTTAGTGGACGTAGTTTATTTATTCTTTTTGTTATTCCTGTCAATACCAGACAATATATAGCCACTAAAATAAAATCCTCTATTTTAAGTAGATTTTCCTTTTCCTTTTGAATTACAACTCCCATCTTATTTTCAGCAATCCAGTGAGCACCTTTTCTAACAGCACTTGTTATTCCCTGAGAAGTTATTGTTGCTCCGGCAATTTCATCAATATCTTCATTAATTTGAAACGGCTCATCAATTTTTTTCCCTTTGAAAACATCTAGGAAACCTTGTGAAATAACCCTTTGAAAAAACCAAGGCGTTTCAGTTTGTTCTAATACTTTTATTTTTTGTATTTTATCATCTTTAACACCAGTTATAACTGTAATAGGCCCAGCATAACCTGCCGCCCTAGTAATCACACCATAACCAATAATTTTTTTTTCTTCATCATAGCCTGCAAATACAGTATATTGACTATTTTCTTTTTCAAAAGAAGTTACTCCTGGAATGATATCATTTATTACTTGAATTGCATTCTGCCCGCTTCTTATAGATTGAAAAAGAAATGCAACTATAATTGTTACTAATCCTATTCCAATCAAAAGCTTTTTTTTGCCTCTCATTTTATGCCTCTCCTTGCAACGAAGGTGCTGTGATTCACAGCACCTTCGTTGTTATTTTAGTTTTTTTAAGCTTCAATCGACTTAGAAGTATTTTTTAATTTCTTTTCATTATAAAACCACCTAATTGCTAAAAATCCCAATAGTGTAACACCACCAAAAATTAGTGCACCTAGACCAGCAGCCCTTGTCTCTCCTTCACCAATGTTTATTGTTATAAACATCACTGTGAACATCACCCAAGCAAGCCAAAGTCCCCCAAGTACATACAAAGTTTTAGATATTTCCATACCTTTATTATTTTTATACTCCCAGGCCTTAGTTCCCATTATGCCTAGAATTACCCCTAATACTAATAAATACATTTCTTTTCTCTCCTTTCCTTTTATAATTTCCAGGGAGCTAATTTATTAGTGAGCGCTCTAGGAGTTGGACTCTTACCATAAAATAAATCATCTAATCCAGTCAAGACCCTTGCTCCAACTGGGTTTTGACCAATTATCCTCCCGGCGCTATGAAGTACATTATCTGGCTTAGTAAACGGACAAACCCCTGCACAGCTAGCACATCCCGTTGTAGCCCTCTGTGTCATACACTTAATGGGATCTAATTCGTACCGTAATACTCCACGTATTACTTTGGGCTCATCATCTTTACTAATTGCCTCCGATGGACAATTTTCAGCACATTTTTTACATGTTTTACAAAATTCAAATAAGCCAAAGTCAATTGGGTCATCGGCAACTAATGGCATATTTGTTGTTACTACAGATAATCTAATATGGGCACCCCATGGGCTTACTAACATACCCATTCTTCCTAACTCACCTAGACCAGCTTGAACTGCAAGAGGAATCATATTAAAATCCTCTGTTCCATTCATTGACTGCCCCGTTGCATCATAACCTAAACCACGAATTGTACTTTCTAGATATCTAGGGAAAACATCATCGTCTGAACATTCCGTTGCAACCGTTGCATTATTCATTGGCCCAACAAGAGTTTTAACCCCATATATCCCTTCAAGCTTACCTAATACAACTGCATACTTGTGTGGATATGGCCAAGGAATTTCCCTTCCGTGATCTACTATTTTTTCTTTTTGTGGAGCACCTCGTAGTGATCCATAAGTTCTACCTACTTTATAAAAAAATGGTTTTAACTCCTCAGTTATTTCACATACTCCAACAACATCTACTCCAAACCATTTAGCAACCTTCTTAAGTTTTGCTGTCATCTCATCTGGAGGTAGTTCTAATTTATTTTTACTTATAGGTAATTGCTCCCATCTACCTGGGCCAAGGTTTACATGAAACTGATCAGTGGACATAACAATTGCTCCACCCCACATTTCGTCTTCTTTTTGCTCATCAGTAAAGTTGGCCATCAATTTTTTCTTATCATCCATCGCTTTTTTTAAAGCTTGTCCCCATTCGCCAGTAAAATCTTGATTAGCTCCATGGATAAAAAATTTGGCAAAAGCATGCTCTCTAGCATCTTCAAAAGGAACTACAGTTCCTTCTAGCTTTGTTGTACCAATATATCCTTTTCTTTTAGATATACGCTTATAGAAGTACTCGGGCATTTTTTTTCTATAACGCTCTGCTTCTGCAGCTTTTATCGATCCAGGTCCACCTGGATCATAATTATTACCAATGGCTTTAGCTATTGCAGTGCCCGGAAGTGCTAGAGAAACCCCAGCAATACCAATTCCTCTTAAAAAACTTCGACGCCCTAAATTCATTTTTTCCACCTTTTTTCCTCCTTGTTGTTTTGCTAAAACTCGCATTTTTCTTGTTAATATATTCACTAATAATAGCAATAATCATGCCAAGTTCTTATCCTTTAGATTGCTTAATTTACATTAAATAATAAGCTTAATAATAAAAAGACTGTGACATCGGAGTCATTTTATGTGACACCGATGTTACAGTCTTTCTTTCCAACTTATAGCTCATGTTTTTTTATCATCCTATAAATTGTCCTTCTATCAACACCTGCAATTTTTGCAACAAGGGATATATTTCCATAATTTTGCTTTAATAAGTTTTCTAAATAATCTTTTTCAATTCGTTCTATTTCTCTATTCTTTAAACTTTTTAAACCTAATTGGGTATTATCTTTATTACCAAATTGATTTCTAATTGATAAGTCTTGCGGTTGAATAAATTCCTCTTCAGTAAGAATTGCTGCTCTTTCAACAACATTTTGTAATTCTCTAACATTTCCAGGCCAATTATACAATTCCATTAATTGTTTGGCTTCATCAGTAAACCCTATTATTTTTTTATTATTTTCCCTTGCTGAAGTTTTAAGGAATTTTGTCGCAAGTAATGTTATTTCTTCCTTTCTTTCTCTTAAGGGCGGTAAAAAAATTCGCACTACATTAAGACGATAAAACAAGTCAGCTCTAAACTCTTTAGTTTCTACCTTTTCCTCTAAGGATTGATTGGTAGCAGCAACAAATCTAACATCAGCATTAAACCATTTATTTCCACCAACTTTTCTATATTGCCTCTCTTGAATTAATCTAAGTAATTTTGCTTGCAAATTAAAAGGCAAGTCTCCAATTTCATCAATAAACAAAGTCCCATTTTCAGCGAGTTCTATTAATCCTTGCTTGCTATTTACCGCTCCCGTATATGCACCTTTTTCATATCCAAATAACTCTGTTTCCATTAAGTTCTCAGGCAATGTAGTACAATCAAAAGGTATAAAAGGCTTATTATATCTTAAACTTAAAGTATGTACATAACGGGCTAGTAGTTCTTTCCCTGTACCACTCTCACCAGTTATTAGCACATTACTATTTGTTTTTGCCACTTTTTTGGCCATTTTAATAACATTCTGCATCTCTTCACTATAAACTAATAGTTGTTTTTCACCAAAGTTTTCAAGGAGTTGAATTTCCAAATTATTCCTATCTTGGAATAATCGCCTTCGTTCCATAGCTCTATTTAATACAATGCTTAGACTATCCAATTCAAAAGGTTTTGTTAGGAAATCATAAGCCCCTTCCTTCATTGCGTCTACAGCAGTTGAAACACTTCCGAACCCAGTTAAAATAATTACCGGCACCTCATTGTTCCAGTTTATTACAATTTTCAATATCTCAAGTCCATCGATTTCAGGCATCCTTAAATCGGTAATTACTATGTCTGGCTTTTCTTCTTTTAGTAAATCCAATAAATTTACCGGATCTTCGGACTGAATCACTTCATAATCCCACTTTTTTAGGATTCGAGAAATATTCCTTAGTAAATCTTTTTCATCATCAATAATTAAAACTCTTCCTTTTGTATTATTCATATTTCCACACCTATTTTTAAATTTTTATTATAAATCGGTAAACAAATTTTAAAAATTGTTCCACTTATATCACCTTTTTTAACTACAATAGAACCCTCATGTTCCTTTATAATGTTATATACAATCGAAAGCCCTAATCCACTCCCATCTCCCATTTTTTTTGTAGTATAAAAAGGCTCAAATATTTTCTCTATCTCATTGGAGTTAATTCCTACTCCATAATCAATAACTTCTAAACTTGCTTTCTGGTTTTCCAAGTTGGTCCTTATACATATATGTGAATTATCTGAAGAAGCATCTATTGCATTATTCACTATGTTTACAATTACCTGTTGCAGCTTAATTTCATTCCCTTTTATAATTAGTTCATTTTGAATAAGTTCAGAAAGTACAGTAATTTGTTTTGCATTATTTCTTCTTTGGTATAATTCTAGAGTTTTTTCCACAATTTCATTTAGATCAAAAAAATTATAGTTTCTATCCGTTCCCACAAATAAAAGTAAATCTTTTACCAAGTTAGAAATTCTTTTTGAATGTTTATAAATTGTATCAAGGTCCTCATTAATATCCTTGCTTAAATCGTCTTTAAGATAATTCCTCAAATAATCTAAAGAAGACAAAATAACTCCAATTGGGTTATTTATTTCATGGGCTAGATTTGCAGCTAATTTACCTGTGGCAGCAAGTCTTTCTTGTTGAATTAATCGCGCCTCAGCTAATTTTAGTTCCTCCAATTGTCCCTTTAACTCTTGATTTAAAAAGGTAATCTCTTCATTTGCTTTTTCTAATTGTTTTTTTTCATTTTCTACTATAGAATATAGATTTGATCTCTGGATTGGAAGAGAAAGCTGATTAGCAATCGCCAATAATAATTTTAAATCATCCTTTTTAAAACTATTAACTATTCTGCTTTCCAAAGTTAGACTTCCTAATAATTCTTTACCATGTAATATGGGTATACAGACATAGGATTGTGTCCCCTCTGAAACACATCGATTTTTACATCCGGTCTGTTTTTTAATATCATGCGCAATCACTGGCAGCGATTCCTTAAAAACCCTACAGCTTGATAAATTATCCAAAAGATGAAGTTTATTATCTGTATCTTTTAAATCATAATTATACACTTGCATTCTTTCGTCATCTTTCAAAAAAATGTAGATTTTACAATCATTAAAATATTTATTGAGTTCTGATATTACTGCTGTTAAGGTTTCTTTTAAGTTAAGTGGCAAAAAGCCAATAATGTTATTTAATTTTAAAAAAAAGCTAAGTTCATTAACCTTTTGGTTTAATTCATTTTTAAGGACTTCATTATTATTCATCTGATTTCACCATTTTATAAGACTTTGCAAAATTAACTAAAGCAAGGATATTTTCAGATTTGGATTCTAACGGTATCTCACAAGAACCACCTAGTATAATTTTAGACTTGTTTTTAGAGGATTCTAAAAAATCAAACGAAAGCTTTTCAATTGTTGCTGAGCTTCCTTCAACAAAAGAAAAAGGTGGAATATTACCAACTAATAAAGTACTACTATCAGAAAGATTATCTTCTATTTTTGTGACTTCATCCACGCTAAGAAAATCCGGCTGAAGGTTATTAAATACGGGAAAGTATTTCTCGCGGGTAGGAAACTGTATCCAGATACCTTTGCAACCCTTACTTCTTAAAACGGTACAGATTTTTTTTAGATTTTCAAACTCTAGTAAATAAAATATATCCGCAGGAACAATATCCGGCGTTACTAATGGATCATATATTACTATGACATCAGCACCTGATTTAATCAAAGCATCTCCATAGGCAATAATACAATCAGTTAAATATTCCAGAAATTGTTGCAATTTATTTAGATCCTTTAATAAAATACATTCAAAAATTTCTCGTAGTTCTATTAATTGCCCCGCTAATGTAAACGGTCCAACAATTTTTGGTATGACTAAAACTTCTTGGTCCAAATTTTTTCTCAGCTGATAGCAGGCCTCTAGGATTACAGGAACCCTTCCAGCTAAAGGCCCGTCCAAGGTTTTTAGTCTTTCCCATTCATGTACGTTTTCTAAAGCGTTTTTTGATAAATACGGGTATCCAACTGATTCATTAAATTCTAGCTTACTTCCTAAGCTTTGTGCCTGAACAAGATGATCACAGGCTGGATACACCGCATCGTATTTATAATAATTTAGTGCTTCCATTTGACATCTATACATTGTTTGAGCATCAGTTGAGTATTTTATGATACTTTCGTTGCATAGTATTGACGCATATCCCATTACTTGTGGCATCGCAAGCAGCCGTCTAAAATTATCCATCCCTTTTTCCCTCAACTATACTAAGTATATATTCCAATCCATCAAAAACATTTTTCGCAACATAATCTACCTGTAAGTATTCCTTACTTGCATGTTCAAAGCCAACTCCCCCGGCCAAGACTATAATATCATTTAAATTCTGTTTCTTTGCGATATCTTTTATTTCCCTAGCGTATATAGCGGTTGGAGTTAGCAAACTAGAAATACATATAAAAGGAGTTTTGTGTTCTTGTGCTGCATTAATAAATTTTTTTGGTTCGATATCTTTACCTAAATCAATAACCTTAAATCCGGATAAAGTAAAAATAATATTCACAATATGTTTTCCTAGATCATGAATATCTCCTTTAATCGTTCCTAAAATAATTTTTCCTTTATGCGAAATGCAATTTTCCTCCAATAATTCTTTATTAATTAACTCCATTACATCCATCATAGCTCTTCCTGCCATCATAATTTCAAATAAGCTAAAATCATCTGTTGTGCATTTGGAACTAAGTTCATTTAAGGGATCTGTTAATCCGTTTTCTATTATGACCTCTATCGTGGCCCCCGACTGTAATAAATCCTGTGCTAAGGAAACCGCTAGAATATTATCTCCGTTCTTAACCGCTTCAGCTAATTCAGAATAGTTCATTATTATCCCCCAAATCTTATGTCTTACAATAAATTTTAACACAGTTTATATTATACTGCACTTCTGCTTTACGAATTGTTAAGGTATGAGGGTACTTAGATATACTATTAATAACTATTTAGGAATACTATGATATATACAGTATTTTCTATAATGGAGATGGTATAATATGGACAAGGTAGGGGCCTTTAAAAAAATAATGAAGGGAGAAAAAAACATGTCTACTGCGATCAGAGCTAGGTTTTCTATCAGATGTTTCGAGATTATCTTTGATTTCTGACATTGTTTTAATTTTATTCAGGGTTTCTAAAAATCTTACGCTATCTTCATTATCATGAAATATCTCTTGTCTATTGGCACCTCTCACCATTATGTGGTATATTCCACTTTCGCTCTTTTCTCTGGCTCCACGGGCATTTTTATCACCACCACATTCATTTTACCTTATTTTATCAGAGAAAAGGAGAGAAGCGACGTCGAGTAAACGGAGTGCATCACTGCACCCGCTTCTCACAGAACCGGACGTGCCCTATTAAGGCATCCGGCTCTTCATAACAACTTTCGCCTCCGTCTTCATGTCTAATAAATACTTACACGAATTC
>Ga0209643_1000887_pt1 | contig 36336 bp, 27 predicted proteins | sample AutmiccBRH37_all_FD_187383 | JGI IMG/M metagenome (GOLD analysis project Ga0209643, IMG submission 187383) | Deep subsurface microbial communities from Mt. Terri, Switzerland - Autotrophic microbial communities BRH/37_all (SPAdes) (version 2) | ecosystem: Environmental > Aquatic > Deep...
GGCCGGGCGCTCGCGCCAGGTCCGACCGGACAGGGACTGAACCACCCCCAGGAATGCACTATTGATCTTGAAGCCGCCGTCGTCCGCCATCGTCGTATCATCCGGGGATTCTCGTCCCCCGGCGACAGGCTCATTCAACCCGACGCCGATCGACCGGCGGGGGCGCCTTGGCCCGGTCGCGTAGGCCCTGGGCGAAGGCGTCGATCTCGGCCTGGGTGCGTAGGGAATCCGGCGAAACCGGCACGGCCTCGACCTGGGCGCGTGTCTCGGCCGCCAGGGTTTCGGCGTCGCCCAGTTTCCATTCGATTCGCGCCACTTCGCCGCCCAGAGCCTCGCCTCGGTCCTCTAGGGTTCCGACCTGGGCCGCGACCTGGGTCGCCGCCGGCAGATCGGTCGGGGCGGCGGGGAAATTCTCCCAGCTGGGATAGTGGCGATTGGCGTCGACCAGAGCCTGGACCCGCGGCGCTATGGGCGAGGTCGGGTCGGTTCTGGGGGCGAATGATCCCGCGCATGCCGCCAACACCCCCATCAGAGGCGCCAGACAGGCGATCAAGGCCCAAAGCCTAGTCTTTTTCGAAAAGTGCGCGTTCATGTCGGGGTCGGTCTTATGCCATCATCCCCCTCTGCGGAAGAGGATGGCGTCGAACCGGCGCTCGGCGCCCAGGAACGCGAGGAATATCCATGGCCAAACCTCCGAAGGACAGGACCCCGCCGGACACCGTCGCGGCCTCCGTCGTGGCTGACGCCCCGGCAGCGAAGACCCCGCGAAAGGCCGGCCGCCCGACCTCCGCCAAACCTCGCCCTCCGAGGGCGAAGAAGCCCGCCACGATCAAGGCCGAGGCGTCTAAACCCGAGCCCGAATCGTCGCCCGCCTCCTCCGAACCCGTGGCGCCCCCCTTCCCCGGCGTCGATCAGGCCCAGCTTCTCGAAACCCTGTCGATGAATCTGGCCAAGGCGGCCATGATGGCCCAGAGCGCCATCGCCGAGGCGGCCCTGTCGCAGGCCGACCGCCCCGCCGCCCTGTCGCCCGATCCTTTCAAGGTCGGCCCCGCCATGACCTCGGTCATGAGCAGTCTGGCCTCGCGCCCCGAAAAACTGTTCCAGGCCCAGGCCGACCTGTTCAGCCGCTACATGGACCTGTGGACCGGCACGGCGCGTCAGGCCGCCGGAGAGCCCATGGCGCCGCCGCCCGCAGACAAGCGGTTCAAGGACCCCGCCTGGTCGGACAATCCGATGTTCGACATGATGCGTCGCTCCTATCTGCTGACGTCGGACTGGATGAACGGCCTGATCGCGGGGGTCGAGGACGTAGACCCGGCGGTGAAACGCCGCGCCCAGTTCTTCACACGCCTGCTGACCGACGCCTTCTCGCCCTCCAACTTCCTCGCCTCCAACCCGGTCGCCCTTAAGGCCCTGGCCGAGACCAGCGGCGAATCCCTGGTCAAGGGCATGCAGAATTTCGCCGCGGACCTGGAACGCGGCGCCGGGTCGCTGCGCATCAGTCAGGCCGACTATGGCAAGTTCATCGTGGGCCAGAACGTCGCCACCACCCCGGGCCAGGTCGTCTGGCGCGACGACCTGTTCGAGCTGATCCAGTACGCGCCCGTCACCGAGACCCAGCACGCGATCCCGCTGCTGATCTTCCCGCCCTGGATCAACAAATTCTACATTCTGGACCTTCAACCGGCCAATTCGCTGATCCGCTGGCTGTCGGAACAGGGTTTCACCGTCTTCGTCTGTTCCTGGATCAATCCGGATCTCGACAAGGCCGGCTACGGCTTCGACGACTATCTGGAGAAGGGCGTCTATCGCGCCGTCGAGAAGACGCTGGAACAGGCGGGAACCGACCGACTGAACGCGGTCGGCTACTGTATCGGCGGCACCCTTCTGGGCGCGGGCCTGGCTCATATGGCGGCCAAAGGTGACAAGCGGATCGCCGCCGCCACCTTCTTCGCCGCCCAGCACGACTTCGCCGAGGCCGGTGATCTGCTGCTGTTCACCGACGAACACTGGATCGCCGAGATCGAGCGTCAGATGGACGCCGCCGGCGGCGTCCTGCCCGGTGCGGCCATGGCCGACACCTTCAACGCCCTGCGCTCCAACGACCTGATCTGGTCCTTCTTCATCAGCAACTATCTGCTGGGCAAGGATCCGCCGGCCTTCGACCTGCTGTTCTGGAACGCCGACCAGACCCGGATGCCCAAGACCCTGCATCTGGCCTATCTGCGCCAGATGTACGGCGCCAACGCGCTGGCGCGCGGCGCCTTCCAGATCGGCGGCCTCACCGCCGATCTGTCGAAGGTGAAGATCCCCCTCTATTTCCAGGCCAGCCGCGAGGACCATATCGCCCCGATGAACTCGGTCTATCGCTCCGCCAAGCTGTTCGGCGGCAAGGACGTCACCTTCACCCTGGCCGGCTCGGGCCATATCGCCGGGGTCATCAACGCCCCGACGGCGAAGAAATACCAGCACTGGACCAACACCGCCCTGCCCGCGACCCTGGCCGAATGGCAGGCCGGCGCGGTAGAGAATCCGGGCAGTTGGTGGGAGCACTGGGCCAAATGGCTGCGCGCCCGCTCAGGTGATCCCATCCCCTCGCGGGATCCTGCGGCCGGTCCGCTCAAGCCGCTTGAGCCCGCCCCCGGCAGCTATGTGAAAGTCACGTCTTGAACCGTCTTGAACCCAATATCCTGCTGGCCGTCAGCACCGGCGTGGCCCTGATCCTGCTGATCGTGACCGCCTCCACCTTCGGCGAGCCGGGCAATATGCTCAAATATGTGCTCAGCGCCGCCATCTGCACCATCCTGTTCGTCGCCCTGAACGGATGGCTGGCCCGGTTGATGAAGCGGCCGACGCCCCAGCCGATGATCAATCCGACGTCGCCCGATACCGCCGTCTGGGCCGGCCTGTTTCCCCTGCTGGTCATGGCCGCCGCCGTCGCGCCCGTGTTCGCGTCCGGTCACGACTATGGACTGCTGGTCATCATCGCCTCGGTCCTGTTCGGCGCCACGCTCGATTCCGCCGTGCGGGCCAACCGCCGCTAGGCCGGGACGAACTTCAAAGCGACGCCATTGTTGCAATAGCGCAAGCCGGTCGGCCGTGGGCCGTCCGGGAACACATGCCCCTGGTGCCCCAGGCAGCGGGCGCAGTGGTATTCGGTGCGCGGAATCCCGATGGCGAAGTCGCGCTTGCGCCCGATATTGGCGGCCATGACGTCATAGAAGCTGGGCCAGCCGGTGCGGGAATCGAACTTCCAGCTCGAGCGGAACAGCGGCAGGTCACAGCCCTTGCAGACGAAGGTTCCGCGTCGATGTTCGTCGTTCAGGGGGCTGGTGTATGGCCGCTCTGTACCCTCGCGCCGCAGGACGCTCCAGGCGGCGTCGCCCAGCCGCCGACGCCATTCGGCTTCGGACAGGCGGCGATAGGGCGAGGCGGCGTACTGCGCCTCTCCGGCCTCGACGGGCTCGGGAGAACAGGCGGATAGAGCGAGCGCGCCGGCGCCCGTCAGAAGGCCCCGGCGATTGAGGATCAGGGACTGGGTCATGCAACCCAGTACGACGGCGCGCGCGAAAAGGTTTCTCGGCGCGCTTCTGTATCAGATCAGGCCGGTCGTCTCGTCGAGGCCCAGCATGATGTTCAGGTTCTGCACCGCGGCGCCGGACGCCCCCTTGCCAAGATTGTCGAGCAGGGCCACCAGCCGCGCCTGTTCCCCGGATCGGTCGCCGAAGACATGAAGGCGCAGGCGGTTGGTGCCGTTCAGCCCCTCGGGCTCCAGGCCCGTCATCGCCTCCGTCTCGTCCAGATCGACGACCTCGACGAAGGTCTGACCGTGATAGGCCTCGACCAAAGCGCCGTGAATCCGTTCGACCGAGGGGGTTTCCGGCAGGGTCGCCAGATGCAGCGGAACCTCGACCAGCATTCCCTGGCGATAGTTGCCGACCGCCGGCGTGAACAGCACCTCGCGGCTCAGCCCCGCGTGCCGCGTCATCTCAGGCACATGTTTGTGCCTCAGCGACAGGCCATAGGCCCGATAGGCGGTCGCGGCGTCCGGCCCCTCGAACTCGGCGATCATGGTCTTGCCGCCGCCGGAATAGCCCGAGACGGCGTTGACCGTGACCGGATGGCTGGCCGGAACCAGTCCCGCCTTCACCAGGGGCCGCATCAGGCCGATGAAGCCGGTGGGATAGCAGCCGGGGTTCGACACGAACCGCGACCGCGCGATCAGTTCGCGCTGCCCCGCGTCCATCTCGGGAAACCCATAGGCCCAGCCCGGCGCGACCCGATAGGCGGTCGAGGCGTCGATCAGCTTGACCGACGGGTTCTCCACCATCGCCACCGCCTCGCGCGCCGCATCGTCGGGCAGGCACAGGATCACGGCATCGGCGTCGTTCAGCGCCTCCCGTCGCGCCTCCGGATCACGTCGACGATCGCCCAGCAGGATCAGCTCCAGATCGGTGCGGGCCTCCAGCCGCTCGCGGATCTCGAGGCCCGTGGTTCCGGCTTCGCCGTCGATGAAGAGGGTGTGGGTCATAGGCTACTCCTGACCCTCCTCCCTTGCGGGAGAAGAACGACAAGAAAAAGGGCGCTCCGGGTCTCCCCGAAGCGCCCCAAATCCAAACCGCGTGAACGCGATTAGCGCTTCGAGAACTGGAAGCTGCGGCGAGCCTTGGCGCGGCCGTACTTCTTGCGCTCGACGACGCGGCTGTCGCGGGTCAGGAAGCCGTGCGGCTTCAGGACCTTGCGCAGTTCCGGTTCGAAATGCGTCAGGGCGTGCGACAGGCCGTGGCGGATGGCGCCGGCCTGGCCCGACAGGCCCGAACCTTCGACGGTGCAGACGACGTCATACTGGGTGGCGCGGTCCGAGACGGTCAGCGGCTGGGCGATCATCATGCGCAGCACGGGACGAGCGAAATACTGCTCCTGGTCCTTGCCGTTGATGGTGATCTTGCCGGTGCCGGGCTTGACCCAGACGCGAGCGATCGCGTTCTTGCGCTTGCCGGTCGAATAGGCGCGGCCCTGGGCGTCCAGCTTCTGGACATAGACCGGGGCTTCATTCTCGACCGAGGCCGACAGGCCCTTCAGGGCGTCAAAGCCGGTGGCGGTTTCGTTGGTCACGTCCGTCATGCTCAGACGCTCCGGGTGTTCTTGGGCGACGCCGACTTGAAGTCGATCGTTTCCGGTTGCTGGGCTTCATGCTCGTGCGCGCCGCCTGCGAACAGGCGCAGGTGCGTCATCTGCTTGCGGGCCAGAGGGCTTTCCTTCGGCAGCATGCGCTCGACGGCCTTCTCGAGCACGCGCTCGGGGAAGCGGCCGCCCAAGACCTTCTCCGGGGTCGTCGACTTGACGCCGCCCGGGTGGCCGGTGTGGCGATAGTAAACCTTGTCGGTCGACTTCTTGCCGGTGAACACCACCTTGTCGACGTTGGTGACGACGACATAGTCGCCGCAATCGACGTGCGGGGTGTAGTCGCCGCGGTGCTTGCCGCGCAGACGGTTGGCGATGAAGGTCGCGAGACGGCCCACCACGACGCCTTCGGCGTCGATGTGGATCCACTTCTTCTCGACCTCGGCCGGCTTCAACGAAGCCGTGGTGCTCTTCAGCATTGAGGGGGTTCCTGGAGACGAAAATCGGGTCCGGCCCCCGAGGGAACCGAATGAAGGCGCGCTGATACAGCAGGCTACCGACCGCGTCAACGCGCACAAAAACGCGACACCTCATTCATCTGCTTGATTTCTAACGGATTTGTATATGCGGTATTAAAATACCCGGTAAACCAGGCGTCGTTATCGTTACAAGATAACGGCATTTGTCATCAAACCATAGCCATAACGGGTCATCGGAAGGTCAAACCTCCGGAGCCTCCCATGAATCTTCATCGTCGCGGCATCATCGCCTCGAGCGCCGCTCTCGCCTTCGCCGGACTTGCCCGCCACGCCGCCGCCCAGGCCGATGGCGAAGAGACCTATGCCAACGAGGTGCACGGCTACGGCCCCTTGGTCCCCGATTCCAACCGGCTGCTCGATCTGCCCGAGGGCTTCTCGTACCAGGTCATCGCCCAGAGCGGCGACACGATGGACGACGGCCTGTTCGCTCCTGGACAGCCCGACGGCATGGCCTGTTTCCCGCTGGAGGGCTCCAAGGTCGCCCTGGTGCTCAATCACGAACTAAAGGGCTCTTCGGGCCTGCACCGCAACCTGGGCCCCGGCGGTCTGCGTGAGGAACGCCTCGGCCTGCTGGACGCCGCCAAGGCCTATGACACCTACAAGGACGGCCGTCCCCTGCCCGGCGGCTGCTCCACCATCGTCTATGATCTTCAGACCCGCCAGAAGGTCAGCCAGCATCTGACCCTGGCCGGCACCTCGACCAACTGCTGCGGCGGCCCAACCCCGTGGGGCAGTTGGCTGAGCTGCGAGGAAACCTTGGAGACGCCGACGGACGCGGACGTGGCCAAGAGCCACGGCTGGGTGTTCGAAGTGCCGGCCACAGCGCGGGGCCTGGTCGATCCGACGCCGCTGAAAGCCATGGGTCGTTTCGATCACGAGGCCGTCTGCATCGATCCACGAACAGGCATGGTCTATCTGACCGAGGACGATCACACCGGCCTCTTCTATCGTTTCATCCCGAATACGCCCGACAAGCTGATTGACGGCGGCAAGCTTCAGGCGATGGCGTGGAAAGGCGCGCCCGCCGCGGACACCCGCAACCACGACAGCCGCGCGTGGGAGGTCGGCGACTGGCGCGAAATCGAGTGGATCGATCTGGACGACGTCGAATCTCCGAACGGCGACCTCGCCAAGCGCGGCCACGCCGCCGGCGCGGCCCTGGTCGCGCGAGGCGAAGGCGTCTGGTGGGGCGACGACGAGATGTACTTCACCGCAACCTCGGGCGGACCGATCCGGCGCGGCCAGGTCATGCGGCTGGTTCCCGGCCTGAACGGCGCCGCCGACCGCCTGCAGTTGTTCGTCGAGAGCGCGGACATCAAGACGATGAACATGGCCGACAACATTACCATCGCGCCGTGGGGCCATCTGATCCTGTGCGAGGACAACTATTCCACCGAGGTCCGCAACCACCTGAAGGGCGTCACGCCGGACGGCAAGGTCTATACGATCGGACGCAACGTCTTCACCGGCAATTCCGAATTCGCCGGCGCCTGCTTCTCGCCGGATGGCGAGGTGCTGTTCGTCAACATCATGTATCCGGGCATGACCCTGGCGATCAGAGGCCCATGGACCTCGGTCCGGACATGAAGATCCGGGGCTGACACCTCAGCACCAGCCACAGGTTCGCCGTCGTCGCGCCCAGCACGACGGCGGCCCCCGCCTGATGCAGCACGCCCAACCAGACCGGCACGGCGTGCACCAGGGTGACGATTCCCAGCAAGGCCTGGATCCAGACGAGGCCGGCCAGAACGAAGGCCGCCAGCCCCATGCCCTCGGCCACGCGCCAGCGCCAGGCCTGGAAGGCGTAGATGCTGACCGCGATCAGCAGCCCATAGGCCACGAGCCGGTGATTGAACTGCGTCAGGGCCTGGTCGTGCAGGAAGGCCCCTGCCCCCAGGCTCCAGTCGGCCGGCGGCAGGACCGCGCCGTTCATCAGCGGCCAGTCGGTATAGACCAGTCCCGCATGCCCGCCCGCGACCAGGGCGCCCAGCAGACACTGGATGAAGGCGAGGCCCAGCAGAAACCCGGCGCCCCGCGCCCAGCCCGCCGGCGGACGGCCGCGATCCTCGCCGTTCCAGGCCTCCAGCCCGGTCCAGATCAGGGCGGCGAAAAGGATGAAGGCCAGACCCAGATGGGTCGCCAGACGTTCGGGCGCGACACTGACCCGCTCGGACAGGCCGCTCGACACCATCCACCAGCCGACCAGCCCCTGCAGCCCGCCCAAGACCAGCAGCACCAGACAGCGCCAGATCAGCCGGTCGGGCATGGCCCACTGGCGGAAGATCGAACGCGCGGGCGTGATCCGACAGGCCAGGAAGAAGATCAGAGGCAGACCGAAGACCAGGCCCACCCCGCGCCCGATCAGCCGATGCAGCCATTCCCACCAGAAGATGCCCTGGAACTCGCCCAGGCTCATCCCGGCGTTGACCTGGGCGTATTGCGGGATCTGCTTGTATTTATCGAAGGCCTCGGCCCACTGCGCGTCGTTCAGCGGCGGGATCGCCCCCATGATCGGCTGCCATTCGGTGATGGACAGACCCGATCCGGTCAGTCGGGTTATGCCTCCGACCACCACCATCAGGAAGACGACGGCCGCCGTGGCGAACAGCCACACGGCGACGGCGCGGTTGTGATCTGGATTTCCGAAACGGTTCATTCGACGCCCGACACTGACCCGGATATGCTGTCGCTCTCGACCGTGACCAAATCGCGACCGTGGCGGTATGACTCGCCCCGGCCTCAAGATCGAGTCGGATTGAGGCAATAACGACCTTCGGGTCGCTAGGGGGGCCATCGGGGCCGACAGGGAGATCTGGGTTGCAATACGCCGACATCGCCGCCGCCGTTCTGGGCGGACTTCTGCTGGCCTGGATCGCGGACCTTCTGACCGGCCGTCGCGGCCTGGGCGGAACCGCCCTGGTGTCGGGCGTGGGCCTCGCCTGCGGCTGGTTCCTTGCGGTCCGGGTCTTCGCCGTCAGCACCATGGACAGCTGGGTCTGGCTTCCCTGGGCCCTGGTCGGTTCGGGGGTTTGCCTGGTGACCTTCTTCCTGTTCCGGAACAAGCGCTGATGCCCCCCCGGGCGCGCCGATTCGTCGCCGCGATCGGCGTGGTGGTCTTTCTGATCTTCTGGGTCTGGGGCCTGATCGCCCTGCGCGGCCTGCTGCCGGCCTCGGCCTGGATCGACTTTTTATTCTTCGGCGTCGGCGGCACGGCCTGGGGACTGCCGCTTATTCCCCTGCTGAAATGGGCCGAACGCCCGCCTTCCTGAGATCGACCGTCAGGTGACGCGTCGCTTCTCCAGCTTCCGCGCCAGGGTTCGGCGATGCATGCCCAGGCGCCGCGCCGCCTCGGATATGTTGAACTCGGTCTCGACCAGGGTTTCGTGGATCCGTTCCCATTCCAGGGTCTTGATCGAGGTCGGACGCGAGGTCAGGGGCGTCGCGGCGTCTCCCGATGCCTTGCCGAAGGCCGCCTCGATATCATCGGTGCTGGCGGGCTTGGCCAGATAGTGACGCGCCCCCAGCTTGATCGCCTCCACAGCCGTGGCGATGCTGGCGAAGCCGGTCAGGACGACGATGTTCATGTCCGGGTCGAACCCATGCAGGGTCGAAACGCAGCCCAGACCCGAAGCTCCGCCCAGCTTCAGATCGACCACGGCGAAGCCCGGCCGGTGGACTTTCAGCACCTCGGCCATCTGGTCCGGCCCTTCGGCGCTGACCACCACATAGCCGCGCCGCTCGAACGACTTTCGCAGGGTGCGGGAAAAGGACTCGTCGTCTTCGACGATCAGCAGAACGGGGGCGTCATCGGTCATCGGCTGTCTCCTCGGGGGCCAGGACGTCGATCGGCAGGCTCAACGTCACCTCGCCGCCACCGCCGGGGGGATTGCAAGCCTCGACCGATCCGCCCAGCGACCGCATCACATTGGCCAGCAGGAACAGGCCCAGGCCGGCGCCGGGCCGGTCTTTCGTGGAATTATAGGGTTTTCCCAGCCTTTCCAGCACCGTGGCGGGAAAACCGGGACCATTGTCGCGCACCACGATCGACAATAGGCCGTCGCTGACGGTCGGCGAGACGACGATGCGACGCGCCCCCGCCTCGACGGCGTTGTCGAACAGGACGCCCAACACCTGGCGCAGAGCGGGATCGGCGATGATGTGGGGGTCCGGCCCGATCCAGGGGGTCACATCGACCCGGACCCGCACGTCGTGCGCCGTCCAACCCTCAACCACCTCGGTCAGGAAACGTGCCAGTGTGGTGCGGGACGGCGCCTGGCCCCGCGCCTCCCCCGCCGACATCAGAATGCCGGTGACGATGGCCTTGCAACGTTCCACCTCGGCCTGCATCACGTCCATGTCCTGGTTCAGGTCGGCGTCGCTCTGCAGGACCGGCATCCGCCGCCAGTCGCTCAGGATGACCGACAGCGAGGCCAGCGGCGTCCCCAGTTCATGGGCCGCGCCCGAGGCCAGCAGTCCCATGCGGACGATGTGATCCTGCTCCGTGGCCTGCTGACGCATGTCGGCGACATATGCGTCGCGAGCGCGCAGGTTGTCGTTGATCCGCGTCATGAACAGCACCAGCAGCACGGCCATCAGCAGAAAACAGATCAGCCCCCCCATCATATAGAGGCTCAGCAGCCCCCCCTCTTGGTACGGTGGCAGGTCGAGCGGCAGGTGGAATACGCCCAGACAGACGAAACAGACGCTGGTGATCGCAATAAGGGACCAGGCGTAGGTGGGCCTCAACAGCACCGCCCCCAGGACCACCTGCAGCAGATAAAGCCCGACGAACGGATTGGTCGCCCCGCCGGTCAGGAAGAGTTGCCCGGTCAGAGCCACGACGTCGGCGAGCAGGGCCAGCATCAGTTCGTGGTCCGAAATGGCGTCGCGCCTCTGGGTCAGAGGCAGGCTGACCAGATTGACCAGAGCCAGGCTGACGGGCGCGATCAGCAGCCAAATCAGCGGCAACCGGATGCCCAGGCCGAAATGAACGATCACTATGGTGAGCAGCTGACCAACGACGGCCAGCCAGCGCAGTTGAACCAGAAGCCGCAGATTGCGCCGGTTGGCCGCCTCCTGCGACACGGCCGTCTCGCGCCAGGCTCCGAACCCCAGCAGGCGCTGCAGGGTCGAGGTCATGGCGAACGTCGCCGACGCCGGACCTCGCGCACCAGGACCCCGTAGCCGACCAGGGTCAGCAGGGCCATGCCGAACCAGGTCAGGGCATAGACCAGATGACTGTTGGCGAAACGCACGACCGTCAGCCCGCCCTTGGGCCAGCCGTCCGGATTGGGCGTCGCGTCCGCGTCGATGAAATAGGGCGCGACCTGCGACAGATCGCGGGAGGCCGCGATAGCCGCCACGTCCCGCGAGTACCAGCGGTCGCCCGCCGGATCGTTGGCGCGCAGGAAGCCGCCCTTGGGCTCGGTCATTCGCACCAGGCCGGTGACGGTCTGGTCTCCCGCGACCTGACCTGTGGCCCGATCCGACGCCAGGCGGCGCTCAGGCGAGACGAACCCGCGATTGACCAAAACAGTGAAGCCCGCATCGGCCCGCAGCGGCGTCATCACCCAAAAACCGGGGCCATAGTCGGTTACGGCCTGAACCAGGGCTTCCTGGTCGTGCAGAAAGACGCCACGAACCGTGACGCGACGATACTGGTCCTTGTCGCGCGACATCGAGGGCCAGGCGTCGGGACCGGGCGCCGGCTGGGGCGTGGCGTTAATCCGCGCCTCGACCTGAGCGATCAGTTCGGTCTTCCAGGCCAGCCGCTGCACCTGCCAGCCGCCCAGGGCGACGAAGCCCGCGAACAGCAGCGCCGCGCCGACCCCGGCCCAGATCAGGACCGAAGACGAACGCGGCGCTTTATGACCTTCGCGCTTGATGGCTGTCTCCCGACCTGGGCCCTAGCCCATCCCGCTCATCTCGTGGGTGGGCATCATGTTTGTATTCAGGTGGTACATGACCCACAGCGAACCGGACAGGGCGATGACCACCACGATGATGGTGAAGATCAGGGCCAGCATGGTCCAGCCGCCTTCGGACTTGGTGTTCATGTGCAGGAAGTAGATCATGTGAACCACGATCTGCACCACGGCCAGGCCCATCACGATCAGGGCCGTCGCCTGGGTCGGCAGGACGCCGGTCATGACCAGGCCGAACGGGATGGCCGTCAGGATGACCGACAGCACGAACCCGATCATATAGGTCTTGAACGACCCGTGGTCGTGCCCGTCGTGCGCGCCATGATCGGCGTCGTGGTGCGCGTCGTGGGCCTCGGACGAATGGTTGTCAGCGCTCATCGCAGCATGCCCATCAGATAGACGAAGGTGAAGACGCCGATCCAGATGACGTCCAGGAAGTGCCAGAACATCGACAGGCACATCAGGCGGCGCTTGTTGGCGGGGATCAGACCTTTCCAGCTGACCTGAACCATCAGCGTCACCAGCCAGATGATGCCGAAGGTCACGTGCAGGCCGTGGGTGCCGACCAGGGTGAAGAAGGCCGACAGGAAGGCGCTGCGCTGCGGCGTCGCGCCCTCATGGATCAGATGGGCGAACTCGTAGAGTTCGATCCCAAGGAAGGCGAGGCCGAACAGGCCGGTGACGGCTAGCCAGATCAGGGTCTGGGACTTGTTGTTCTTGACCATCGCCAGCATGGCGAACCCGTAGGTGATCGACGAGAACAGCAGCATGGCGGTGTTGACCGCCACCAGCTCCAGGTCGAACAGCTCCTTCGGCCCCGGCCCGGCGGCGTAGTTGCCGCCCAGGACGCCGAACACGGCGAACAGCATCGCGAAGATGAGGCAGTCGCTCATCAGATAGAGCCAGAAGCCCAGTGCGGTGCTGGCGCCCTCCTCGTGATGGGGCTCCTCTTCCAGGTGGAAGACGTTCGGGTCGTCGATCTTGATCGCGGTCGCGCTCATGGATCAGGCCTCCGTTCCGGCCAGGGCGCGCGTGCGCGCCTCTTCAGTTTGGCGAACCTCATCCTCGGGGATGTAGTAGTCGCGCTTGTAGTTGAAGGTGTGGGCGATCGAGACGACCAGCACGCCGATGAAGGTCAGGGCCGCCAGCCACCAGATGTACCAGACCAGGGCCAGACCCATCACCAGGCACAGGCCCGAGATGATGACGCCGGTTCCGGTGTTCGAGGGCATGTGGATGGCGCGATAGCCCGACAGCGGACGCTTGTAGCCGCGCTTCTTCATGTCCCACCAGGCGTCGGAATCGTGGACGATCGGCGTGGAGGCGAAGTTGTAGTCCGGCGGAGGCGACGACGTCGCCCATTCCAGGGTTCGGCCGCCCCACGGATCGCCCGTGGTGTCGCGCAGCTTGTCGCGATTGATGATCGAGACGGCGAACTGGACGAACATGGCCGCGATGCCCAGGGCGATCACGCCGGCGCCGATGGCGGCGATGACGAACCAGATCTGAAGCGACGGATCGTCGAACACCCGCATGCGGCGCGTCACGCCCATCAGTCCCAGGACATACAGGGGCGCGAAGGCCAGCCAGAAGCCGGGCACCCAGCACCAGAAGCTGACCAGGCCCCAGAACTTGTCCAGCTTGAAGCCGAAGGCCTTGGGCCACCAGAAGTTGATGGCCGCGAACAGGCCGAACAGCACGCCGCCGATGATCACATTGTGGAAGTGAGCGATCAGGAACAGCGAGTTGTGCAGGACGAAGTCGGCGGGGGGCACCGCCAGCATGACGCCGGTCATGCCGCCGATGACGAAGGTCAGCATGAAGGCGATCAGCCACATCATCGGCAGCTCGAACCGGATGCGGCCACGATACATCGTGAACAGCCAGTTGAAGATCTTCGCCCCCGTCGGGATCGAGATGATCATCGTGGTGATGCCGAAGAAGGAGTTCACCGACGCGCCCGAGCCCATGGTGAAGAAGTGGTGCAGCCACACCAGGTACGACAGGATCGTGATCACGACCGTGGCGTAGACCATGGAGGTATAGCCGAACAGCTTCTTGCCCGAGAAGGTCGAGGCGACCTCGGAGAAGACGCCGAACAGGGGCAGGATCAGGATGTAGACTTCCGGGTGACCCCAGATCCAGATCAGGTTCACGTACATCATCGGGTTGCCGCCGAAGTCGTTCGTGAAGAAGTTGGTGCCGACGTAGCGGTCCAGCGTCAGCAGGGCCAGGACGGCGGTCAGGACAGGGAAGGACGCCACGATCAGGACGTTGGTGCACAGCGAGGTCCAGGTGAAGACCGGCATCTTCATCATGCCCATGCCCGGCGCGCGCATCTTCACGATGGTCGCGATCAGGTTGATGCCGGACAGGGTGGTCCCGACCCCCGCGATCTGCAGCGCCCAGATATAATAGTCGACCCCGACGCCCGGGCTGTAGCCGATGCCCGACAGCGGCGGATAGGCCAGCCAGCCGGTACGCGCGAACTCGCCGACGAACAGCGAGGCCATAACGATGATGGCGCCGGCCGTGGTCATCCAGAAGCTGAAGTTGTTCAGGAAGGGGAAGGAGACGTCGCGCGCCCCGATCTGCAGCGGCACCACATAGTTCATGATGCCCGTCACCATCGGCATGGCGACGAAGAAGATCATGATCACGCCGTGGGCGGTGAAGACCTGGTCATAGTGGTGGGCGTTCAGATAACCCTCCGACCCGCCGAAGGCCATGGCCTGCTGCAGGCGCATCATGATGGCGTCGGCGAAGCCGCGGCAGAACATGATCAGACCCAGGATCATGTACATGATCCCGATCTTCTTGTGGTCCACCGTCGTGAACCACTCCTTCCAGAGATAGCTCCAGAGCTTGAAATAGGTCAGGGCACCCACCAGCGCGACGCCGCCCAGTGCGACCACGATCATGGTCACGACCAGGATCGGCTCGTGCAGCGGCAGGGCCTCGGGCGTCAACCGCCCGAAGATGAGGGGAATGAGGGTGTCAGCGTTCATCGACTGTGTTCGCTCAGGCGTTGGGGGCGGAACGGACGTCGGTCGAAACCGCCCCCGTCAACTGGGATTTGGGAGAGAGCGACGCCATGGGCACGCCCTGAGACAGGCCTTGACCGGTCAGGGGCGCCAGGCTGATCGGCGCGCTTACGGCGTCCAGTTCCGCGCGGCGGATCCGGTCGGCGGCGGCGGCTTCGGCCTGCAGCGGCGTGCAGATGGTCATGACATAGCTGTCGTTCGAACCGAAGATGGCGGCGTTCTTCCCGCGACCGGCGTATTTGTCATAGACCAGCGGCATGGTGTTGCGGATCGAGGCCATGGTCAGACCGCCCTTGCGGTCGATCTCCATCATCTCGCCCATGCACATCTTGCCCGGCTCGACGCACATGTTGAGGATGGCGTCCCACAGGCCGCCGTCGACGGTGGAGAAGCGCATCGGCGGAACCTTCTCGCTCGGCTTTTCCAACTCGAGATAACGATCGCGATCCAGCGCCTGGCCGCTCTGGCGCACGCCGGCGATCCAGCCGTCGAAGCCCGCCGGATCAAGCCCGTGGAACTTGAACCGCATATGCGAGAAGCCGTCGCCAGAGTAGTTGGCGGAGAAGCCGTCATATACGCCCGTCTCGTTGATCACCGCGTGAAGCTTCGTCTCCATGCCCGGCATGGCGTAGATCTGGCCGGCCAGGGCGGGAACATAGAAGGAGTTCATCACCGAGGATGAGGTGATGTGGAAACGGATGGGACGATCCACCGGCGCGGCCATCTCATTGACGGTGGCGACGCCGTACTGCGGATAGATGAACAGCCATTTCCAATCGAGCGCGACCACATTGACCTGCAGCGGCTCGACGTTTTCGGCCACGGCCTGGCCCGGCTTGATCCGGTCGATGGGACGATAGGGATCCAGCAGGTGGGTTCCGGCCCAGGTCAGTGCGCCGATACAGATGATGATCAGCAGCGGCGTCGCCCAGATCACGACTTCGAGGTGGGTCGAGTGATCCCAGTCGGGCTGATAGTCGGCCTCTGTGTTCGAGGCGCGATATTTCCAGGCGAAGAAGACGATCAGCGCCATCACGGGAATGATGATGATCAGCATCAGCAGCGTGGTCACGACCAGCAGATCGCCCTGTTGTTGGGCGATGTCGCCGGCGGGTTTCAGGACGACCAGGTTACAGGCCGACAGAAGCCCCAACATGGGCACGAGCAGGAGTAGGCGCAGACGGCGCAAGGGAGCTCCAATCGGAAAACGTCGGACAAGGGGGAGGAGTCGCGACGGTGGGCGTTCGAGTTGCGCCGGATAATCAGCTTCGATTAGGAACGACATTGGACAATCTGTCCTATCCTCTTACGGCGACTTTCATCGCAAAGGGCGCGCGGTCATAATGCGGCATCACAGCCGTAGCCTCAAATTCCCTCAGTTTCACGGAGCGATCCCAGCCCATGTCCGCCTCGACGACCCCTTCGTCAGAGTCGCTGGAACGCGACGCCACGGCTCTCCACGCCCACCACGGCAAGGTGGACGCCGGCGAGATCGCCATCGGCGTGATCATCGGTCGCACCTCCGAGTTCTTCGACTTCTTTGTCTACGCCATCGCCTCGGTCGTGGTTTTCCCGCAGTTGGTCTTCCCGTTCGCCGGGCCTATCGGCGGCACCCTGCTCTCCTTCGGCGTCTTCGCCCTGGCCTTCCTGGCCCGTCCGCTGGGCACGGCCCTGTTCATCGCCATCGACCAGAAATTCGGTCGCGGCGCCAAGCTGACCATCGCCCTGTTCCTGTTGGGCACCTCGACCGTCGCGGTCGCCTTCCTGCCCGGCTATGAGACGATCGGCATCGCCGCCGCGGTGCTCCTGGCCATCTTCCGCATCGGCCAGGGCGTCGCCCTGGGCGGCGCCTGGGACGGATTGGCCTCGCTGCTGGCCCTGAACGCGCCGGAGAATCGTCGCGGCTGGTACGCCATGATCCCACAACTGGGCGCGCCCATCGGCCTGATCGTCGCCTCGGCCCTGTTCGCCTTCTTCCTGAACACCCTGTCGGCGGCCGACTTCCTCGACTGGGGCTGGCGCTATCCGTTCTTCGTCGCCTTCGCCATCAATGTCGTGGCCCTGTTCGCCCGCCTGCGCATCGTGGTGACGCCCAGCTTCCAGAATCTGTTTGAAACCCGCGAACTGCAGCCGACCCCGGTTCACACCGCCATCAAGGCGGAAGGCCCCCGGATCGCCATCGGCGCCTTCGCCCCCCTGGCCAGCTTCGCCATGTTCCACATGGTCACGGTCTTCCCGCTGTCGTGGGTCTTCCTGTTCACCCAGGAGACGCCGGTCCGTTTCCTGCTGATCGAGATGGTCGGCGCCGTGTTCGGCCTGTTCGCCATTCTGGCGTCCGGCCTGCTGGCGGATCGCTACGGCCGCCGTACGCTGCTGGCCGTCACAGCCGCCGGCATCGCCGCCTTCTCGGGCTTTGCGCCCCAGTTGCTGAACGGCGGCGCCACGGGCGAGCTGGTCTTCATGATCTCCGGCTTCATCCTGCTGGGCCTGTCGTTCGGCCAGGCCTCGGGTCCGGTGGCCTCCAGCTTCTCGCTGGCCAACCGCTACACCGCCTCGGCCCTGACCTCGGACCTGGCCTGGCTGTTCGGCGCCGGTTTCGCGCCCCTAGTCGCCCTGTGGATCTCGAGCCAGTTCGGCCTGATCGCCGCCGGCGCCTATCTGCTGTCGGGCGCGATCTTCACCCTCGCCGCCCTGTGGCTAAACCGCGAACTGGCCCGCAGTTCGTCGGACAAGAACCGCGCCGCCCAGTCCTGATCGCACAGCCGGTCGAAAACAGCCCCGGTCTCGCCGCAAGGCGGGACCGGGGTTTTTCTTTGCCTGCCGCTCAGTCAGCGGGGCAGATGGCGTCGCCCTCGTTCGAACCCAGGCGGATGTCCTCGACCGTCACGCCGAACACGCCGGTCGAACTCAGACCCCAGGGCTGGTCGACCGCAGACAGGTTCGCCCCCGCGTCTCGCAGGCAGGACAGCCGGACCTTCAGCGTCCGCCATTGGCCCAGCGGCGCGGCGTTGAAGATGGACGTCACATCGACCTGGCCTGCGCCGAGCGTCAGCATGACCGGCGCGGTCGGCCGGGCGTCGACCCTGTAGTTGAAGACCATGGCCATCTCGCCGTTCGCCTGGCGGACCAGATCGACGGGTCTTGCGGCGATCAGGGCCTGACCGCCGGCCGGGCCGAAGGTCAGGGCGCGGGCCGATTCCTGACCGGCGCCGTCGGTGGAACGGACGCTGACCCCGGCGCGCGGGCTGGCGCCGCTGCTTTCATTGCCCAGCCGGAACTCGCCGCCGGCGTCGCGCAGCATCAGCGACCAGGGCGCCACGAAGCGTCCATCGACGAAGTAGCGGTCGACGCTGCCGATCTCGCCCGCCACGCCGCTCTCTTCCGACAGGGTTCCGACCCGGCCGCCCTGGGCGTAGGTCAGGCCGTAGCCATAGGCGAACTGCGGGTCATAGCCGGGCTGGCCGACGTTCAGCGGTTCGCCCCTGGCGTCCTTGGGCCAGCTGAAGGACAGTTTGCCGTTGAAATCGGTGCGCGGCTTGCCCGCCGCATCGCCGATCAACACGTCGGCGACGCCGCCGCCTTCGGTGCCCGGCAGCCAGGCGGCGACGAAGGCGTCCGAGGCGTTGATCTCCGGATTGGTCCACAACGGCCGCCCCGACAGGAAGACCGACACCGTCGGAATCCCCGCCGCCTTCAGGCGTTTCAGTGTCTCCAGCGGCTCGGTCGGCAGGAAGTCCAGCGTGTCGACGTCGCCCTGGAACTCGGCATAGGGGGTCTCGCCGAAGACGACGATGGCCACGTCCGGCTTCTGAGTGAAGGCGCCCTCGGGGCTGAGCGTCGCCTGTCCGCCCCCGGCGACGACCGCCTCCTGTATCCCGCCCCAGATCGACTGGCCGTTGGGGAAGTCGGCGTTGGTGTTGCCCGTCCCCTGCCATGTCAGGGTCCAGCCGCCCGAGGCCTGGCCGATGTCGTCGGCATGGCCCGCGACCAGCACGCGCGCGCCGGAGCGGATCGGCAGGACCGAGCCCTCGTTCTTCAGTAGGACCAGCGACTTGCGCACCGCCTCGCGGGCGATGGCGCGGTGAGCGGGCGAGCCCAGTTCATTCAAATGGCCCTCGACGGGGCGGCTCTCGTTGAACAGGCCGGTCTTGACCTTGACCCGCAGGATGCGGCGCACGGCCTCGTCCAGTCGCGCCATCGGGATCTCGCCCGACCGCGCCTGGGCCAGGGTGTTCTGATAAAGGGGCTTCCAGCTGTCGGGCGCCATGAACATGTCGATGCCGGCGTTGAAGGCCAGGGCGCAGCTTTCGTTCGAACAGCCGGGCAGCTGCCCGTGGGCGTTCCAATCCGACACCACGAAGCCATCGAAGCCCAACGGGCCGCGCAGCACGTCGGTCAATATGGTCTCGTTGCCCGAATGTTTGACGCCGTTCCAACTGGAGAAGCTGGCCATGATCGACAGCACGCCGGCGTCGATCGCCTGGGGATAGCCGGACAGATGGGTGCGGATCAGTTCCTGCTCCGAGCCGGCGAAATCGCCCTGGTCGTGACCGCCCGTCGTGCCGCCGTCGGCCAGGAAATGTTTGGCGGAGCCGGCGATACGGCCCGGCGTCAGCGGATGATCGGCCGACAGCGCGCCTTGCAGTCCCAGGGTCATGGGTCCGGCGTAGCTTTGGGCGATCTCGGGGTTCTCGCCATAACCTTCATAGGCGCGGCCCCAACGGTCGTCCTGCGGCACGGCCAGGGTGGGGCCGAAGGTCCAGTCGGCCCCCGTGACCGCGACTTCCAGCGCCGTGGCCTCGCCGATACGGCGGATCAGGTCGGGGTCGCGCATGGCCCCCAGGCCGCTGTTGTGCGGAAAGATGGTGGCGCCGACGATATTGTTGTGCCCGTGGACGGCGTCGATGCCGTAGATCATTGGGATCCTGGCGCCGGGACGCTGGGCGACGGCGGCGCGGAAGGCCTGGGCCAGTTCGACCCATTCCCGGGCCGAGGCGCGCTCGTCTCCGCCCGGCGAGGAATTGCCGCCCGCCAGGATCGAACCCAGCGGATAGGTCAGCAGGTCTTCCGGCTTGATCGAGGCGATGTCGGCCTGGATCGTCTGCCCGACCTTCTCCTCCAGCGTCATCCGGCTCATCAGTTCGGTGACGAAGGCTTCGGTCGCGGCGTCCGACATGGCCGCCGGGGATGCGGCCTGGGGCCAGAGGTCGGGATGGGCGCGACTGGCCTCGGTGACGATGGTCTCCGCGGCCGTCACATAGGTGACCGGGGCAGTGCGCGACGCCTGGGTCGCACAGGCTCCGGCGGCCAGGGCCAAACTGAGCGCAAGGACAGAAACGGCGCTGCGGCGGAAGTTCGGAGAACGCGAGGTCATGTCGGATCCGTCAATCGGCGTGCGGGAAACAGTGACGAAAAGCCCGGTGCGGTCGTGAAGACCGCACCGGAAGTTCGCTCAGGGTGCAAAAGATCAGGCGTCGCAGACGCACCGGGGGCGGCGAAATCCATTGGAACTCAAGCCTCTCTCCCAGCACGTCGTTGACCGACGTTGATTTTCACAGGCGCAACTTGATGCACCCATGACAATGCTGTCAACTGGAATAAGTTAGCGCTACCACAAAACAGGCCGACAGACGCCTGGAACCTAGGGAGTCACCGTATGAGACACGAAATCACGCGACGAGCCGCGGGTGTTCTGGCCCTCGGCCTGGGCGGCCTCGCGACTGTCGGACAGGCGCAGGCCGCCGCGCCGACCTATCGCTGGCGCAACGTCAAGGTCGGGGCCGGGGGCTTCATACCGGGAATCGTGTTCAGCCGGGTCGAGCCAGGGCTGGCCTATGCCCGGTCGGACATGGGGGGCGCCTATCGCTTCGACAGGGGCGCGAACCGCTGGCTGCCGCTGCAGGACTCCAGCCCGCTTTCCAGCGACTTCGGCGTCGAGAGCGTGGCGGCCGATCCGGTCGACGCGGACGTGGTCCATATGGCGGTCGGGGTGCATCGGGGCGACCCGGGCGCCATGCTGCGGTCAAACGACCGGGGCCAGACCTGGTCGCGCACCGAGGTCCCGTTCCGGATGGGCGGCAACGAGGACGGACGCGGCCTGGGCGAACGGCTGGCCATCGATCCGAACGACAACCGCATCCTCTATTTCGGATCGCGTCACGACGGCCTTCAGCGCTCGACCGACGGCGGCCGCACCTGGGGCAGGGTCGACAGCTTCCCCCTGCAGGGCCTGGGCCTGCCGACGGGGCGTGAGACGCACGGCGGCCTCAGCTTCGTCATCTTCGATGCCCGAAGCGGAACCCGAGGCGAGGCGTCGCGGACCCTGTTCGTCGGCGTCGCCGACCCACACGAGCACGCCCTCTATCGCTCCGACGACGCGGGCCGGACCTGGCGGCCGGTCGCGGGCGGGCCGCGCGCCGAACTGTCGGCGGCCAAGGCCGAACTGGACATGCGGGGCATGCTGTATGTGACCTGCACCCTGGGCATAGGCCCCAACGGCGTCACGGACGGGTCAGTCTGGCGGCTGGATACGAACACCGGCGACTGGACCGACATCACCCCGCCCCGCCCCCTTGGGGGCTTCATGGGGGTGGCCGTTGATCACAAGCGGCCCGGCGTGATCATGGTCTCGACGCTGAACCGTTGGCAGCCGGGGGACACGATCTGGCGCAGCACCGACGATGGTCAAAGCTGGATCAGCCTGCGCGAGGCGGCCCGCCACGACGTCAGCGCAACCCCCTTCCTGAACTGGGGCAACGACAAGCCCGACTTCGGCTGGTGGATCGCGGCCCTGGCGCTGGACCCGTTCGACAGCGACCGGCTGGTCTATGCGACCGGGGCGACCGTCTATCAGACGCGCAACCTGTCGGCCGCCGACGCAGGCCGCCCGACCGACTGGAAGCCCTGGGTCGAGGGCATCGAACAGACGGCGGTCATCACCCTGGTCAGTCCCCCGGTGGGTCCGCACCTCCTGACCGGGTTTGGCGACATATCCGGTTTCGCCCATGAAGACCTGGACCGGTCGCCGGACCTGCAGTTCACCACCCCCGTCTTCGCCAACACCAATCAGATCGACTACGCTGGACTTGCCCCGACCGTGGTGGTCCGCAGCGGTACGCCGCACGAGGGGGTCGGGTCCGAGGGACACGACGGCTCGACCCTGGCCTGGTCCGATGACGCGGGGCGTAGCTGGAAGCCTCTGGGTCGCCCCCGCCCCGCCTCGGGCGCGACCACGGCCTCGCCGGACAATCCGCGCATGGACCTGTACCGCGACGCCCCGATCACCGTGTCGGCCAATGGATCGACCTTCGTGCTGTCCACGCCCCAGACGGTCTGGTCGGACGACAGGGGGGCGAGCTGGCGGCCCTGCCTCGGCCTGCCCCCGCTGCTGCGGCCGGTGGCGGATCGCAAGGATTCCGGCCTGTTCTACGCCCTCGATTTCACGACCGGCGACTGGTTCGTCAGCGTGGACGAGGCGCGCAGCTTCGCCCCCGTGCCGATGCGCGGCCTGCCCGACGTCTCCGCCGACCGACCGACCTGGCGCGAACAGGCCTTCCCCTTGAAGGCGACGCCCGGACATGACGGGGATCTGTGGCTGGTGTCGCGGTCGGGCCTGTTCCACAGCCGCGACGGCGGCCAGAGCTTCGAACGCGTCGACGGCGGCCTCAGAGTCGAGATGCTGGACTTCGGCAAGCCGCCCGCCGGCTCGCCCTACCCCGCCCTGTTCGCCATCGGCACGCAAGGCGCGGTGCGGGGCGTCTTCCGGTCCGATGATCGCGGCCGGTCGTGGATGCGGGTCAATGACGACCAACACGAATATGGTCGCCGTTATCGCGCCATCGCGGGTGATCCAAGGGTGTTCGGCCGCGTCTATGTGGCCACCGACGGACGCGGCGTCGTCTATGGAGAACCGGCATGAACCTGTCACGACGCGGACTTCTCGGCGCTGGCGCCTCAGCTTCGATGCTGGGGGCGTGCGCCACGGCGCCGAACGGCGGAGCATCCGGCCCGTTCAAGCCCACCTGGGACAGCCTGATCGAAGGCTACAAGACCCCCGACTGGTTCCGGGACGCCAAGTTCGGCATCTGGTCGCACTGGGGGCCGCAGTGCGTGCCCGAGTTCGGCGACTGGTACGGCCGGCTGATGTATATCCAGGGCCACCCCTTCTACGACCATCATGTCGCCACCTACGGCCACCCCAGCCGGTACGGCTTCATGGAGTTCATCGACCAGTGGAAGGCCGACCAGTGGGACCCCGAGGGCCTGCTGGACCTCTATCAGGCGGCCGGCGCCCGCTACATCATGTCGATGGCCAATCACCACGACAACCTGGATCTGTTCGACAGCGCCCATCACGACTGGAACGTGATGCGCGTCGGCCCCAAGCGCGACATCGTCGGGACCTGGGAAAAGGCGGTGCGGGCGCGGGGTCTGCGCTTCGCCGTGTCGAACCATGGCGCTCACGCCTGGCACTGGTGGCAGACGGCCTATGGCTATGACGCCGAGGGGCCGCTGAAGGGCGTTCGCTATGACGCCGCGCGCCTCACGAAGGCGGACGGCGCCGGCAAATGGTGGGACGGTCTGGACCCGCAGGAGCTCTACACCGGCCCCAGCTTCGCCCCGCCGGACGGGATCGCTTCCATCGCCGAGATGAACGCCTGGCACGACGCCCGCGACGGCCAGTGGATCGAGACCCCGCCGCCGAACAACCCGGCCTTCGTCCGGTCCTGGGTGGCGCGTCAGCGCGACCTGATCACCAAATATCGTCCGGACATGGTCTATTTCGACAACTATCAGCTGCCGCTGGGTCGCTACGGGCTGGAGGCGACGGCCGAATATTACAACGCCTCGCTGCAGTGGCGCGGCGAGCTGCCGGTCGTGAACGGCAAGCGGCTGGACGAACGCCAACGCAAGGGGATCGTCGAGACGATCGAGCGCGGCTTCTCCGACAGCCTGAAACCCGAACCCTGGCAGACCGACACCTGTATCGGCGACTGGCACTACAACCGCGCCCGCTTCACCAACCACTATTATGTGCCCGCCCACAGCGTCGTGCAGCGGCTGGTCGACGTGGTGTCGAAGAACGGCAATCTGATGCTGAACATCCCCCAGCGCGGCGACGGCTCCATCGACGGCGACGAGCGGCGAATCCTGACCGACATCGCCGCCTGGATGAAGGTCAACGGCGAGGCGATCTTCGAGACCCGGCCCTGGCGCACCTATGGCGAGGGGCCGACGACGGTGGTTGGCGGGATGCACGGCGAAGGCGCGGCCCGGCCGTGGACGGGCCAGGACATCCGGTTCACGACCAAGGGCGCGACCCTCTACGCCTTCGCCCTGGACTGGCCCGAGGACGGCCGGATGCAGATCCGCACCCTGACGCCGCAGGCCGGCCGCGTCGAGGCGGTCGAACTGCTGGGCGGCGGCGCCCTGCCCTTCCGCCAGAGCGACCAGGGCCTGGTCATCGACCTGCCGGAGAACCGGCCCGTGACCGTGGCGCCTGCCGTGCGGCTGAGGGGCGCCGGCCTGGTCTGAGGCCGGCGCCGTGTCTGATCAGCGGATGGCGGCCTCGAACGGGGCCGCCGGGAGGCCGGCGGGGCCGTAGAGGTTGCAGATCGGGCTGTCGGCCCAGCACAGGCGCACCTTGACGTCGGTCGGCTGGGCCGAGGCCATCACCACCTGATCGCCAACCAGGGTCGCATCGACGAATCGGCAGGCGTTGTCGGCCCCGCACAGTTCGAAACCGATCGGGCGGTTGAAGCCATAGGCGGCCAGAGCCGTGCCGGGGGCGTAGCGCACATGGACGCCGTCCGCGCCGCGTTCGACCGAGACCGGCTGGGGCGAGACCGGCTGGGTCGTCCCGTCCAGACGACGCGCCTCGAACGCCAGGCGGCGGCCGACCTCCAGCTTGTTGGTGGGGTGGATGTCGTAGCGGTCGCCGATGTCGAGGGCGACGGCGAGGCCCGCCAAAGGATCGGCGTTGACGACGGTGCGCTGGCTCTCGCGCAGGGCGGCCCAGTAGGAGTTGGTCGGCTGGGTTGCGGCGGGTCCGAAGTTCGCCAGTTGCACCACCAGCATCCGCATCTCGGGGTTTTCGAACCGGGCGCGCCAGTCGGCGAACAGAGCGGGCAGCAGGCGGCGATAGCCGACATAGTCGCCGACGTTCGACTCGCCCTGATACCAGGCCATGCCCTTCACGCCGTAGGCGCCCAGGGGGGCGATCATGCCGTTGTAGAGGGTCGTCGTGCCGCTGCCGCCGATCCAGGGCGTGCGGGGCGGATTGGGCAGGTCGCCCAAGGGCGCGGCGACGCGGTGACGCCAGTGCGCCGACAGAGAGACGCTGGTCCCGTCCGCGAACACCAGCCGCTTGTTCGCCGCCGGTCCCCAGGCGCCGCCGCCGCCGTTGGTGTCCAGCACCCCGACCGCGATCAGGTTGCGGCCCGACTTCAGGCTTCCGGCCGGCAGGGCGTAGCTGCGCGGCGTGTCCCAGCCCTGCTGGCCGCCGACGTAGCGGCCGTTGACCCAGGTGACGTCGGCGTCGTCGACCGGACCCAGTTCCAGCGTCGCGGCCTGGCGCGCCTGGGCGGCGGTCAGCTGGACCTCGTTCCGCAGCCAGACGACGCCGTCGAAGGTCTCCAGCCCAGGAAGGGTCGATTCCCAGAAGCCTTCGGCGGGGATGGGAGCCCAGTCGGCGTCGCGGGTCTGGGGAAGGTTCCAGCCCTGTTTAGTGCCGGGATCGTTGGCCATCCACCAGGCCTGAGTGACCTCGCGCCAGATGGCGTCTCCTTCGGCAGGGTCGCGCGCATAGGCGTCCAGGGCGTTCAGCGCCTGGTCCTGGCCGCCCAGTTTGACGATCGCGTCGCGGCTCAGCCAGTCCTCGATGATCGACCCGCCCCAGGAGGCGGAGATCAGACCGACAGGAACATTGTCCGTACGCCGAAGATCTCGACCCATGTAGTAGCAGGCGGCCGAGAAGTCGCGCACGCTTTCCGGGCTGGTCGTGCGCCATTGCCCCACCGGACCTGAAGCCGACGAGGGCGCCGGCAGGCTGGAGCGGGCGACCAGAAAGAGACGCAGGTTCGGGTCGTTGGCGGCGCCGATCTCGGTGTCGGCGTTGGTGGCCTGGCGAACCGCGAACTCCATGTTCGACTGGCCCGAACACAGCCAGACGTCGCCGACCATGACGTCGGACACAGTCTGGGTCGCGCCGCCGGCCTGAGCCGTCAGGACATAGGGGCCGCCGGCAGTCAGGGTCGGCAGACTGGCGCGCCAGGCGCCGTCGGCGCCGGCGGTCGTCTGGACCTGGGTCTGACCGAGGGCGACCGAGACGGCCGCGCCGGGCGCCGCCCTGCCCCAGACCGCGACCGGCCGGCCCCGCTGGAGCACGGCGTGATCCTGGAACATGGGATCCAGCAGGGCGGCAGGCGCCTGAACGGAGGACGCCTGAACGAGGGGCGCGACGGGGGGCTGAACCTGGGCTTGAAGGGAGCCGGCTGTCGCGGTCAGGACGGTCGCGGCGGCGGCGGAAAGCAAGAACGAGCGCATCTGCGCCTCCTGATCACCCCGCAGAAGCGGGCTTCCAAAATTGAACTGCACCCTTCGAAATCGGTGCAATATGCAATCGAGTGCAATTTGGCCGGAGGTTGGACTGTCAACGAAAAAACAGTCCAACGAGCCCAACTTCGCTTCGTCGGGACCGACAATGTCAAAGACCGAGCCGAGAGTATAAGCCCGCCTGGCGCCCTGCACGGTCGATTGCCCGATCTTTTTTAAAGAGGCTTACAAGACAACAGGTTGGGCATCGACATTAGGGGCGTTGCCGATGCCCAGTTCCCGTTTCGCGGTTTCGTCCTAGCGACGGATCTCCACCGCCTGGCCGGTGTACTGGACCGTCCGGGCCGGAGCGGCGTCGAAGTCGCCGACGTTCGCGCCCGGTCCGCTGACGAAGCGCACATTGATCGTGCGGTTGGCCGGCATGCCCGGGTACGAACCGGCGCGGGCGCCGATACTGAGCACGCCGCGCGCGTCGTCCCAGGTCATCGGAATGGTCGAGAACTCGCCCCGCTCATAGCCATAGTCCTGGCCGTCGTCCTGATAGAGGGAGAAGGCGCCGTTCGCCCCGGTGTAGACGACCAGGGTCAGGGGGCCGTCCAGCTTCTCGGACGTATAGGTGATGGCCGGGCCGGTCGGCAGGATCGAACCGGCGCGGACGAAGACCGGGATCTTGTCCAGGGCGGCCGGGACGGTGACGGTCTGACCACCCGAGAAGGTCTGGCCCGTCTTCAGATCGTACCAGTCGGCGCCGGCGGGGAAATAGACCGAACGGCTGCGCGCCTTGTACTCAGTGACCGGGGCGACCATCAGGGCCGGACCGAACATATACTGGTCGGCGACGTCGCGGGCCTTCATGTCGGACGGGAAGTCCATGACCAGGCCGCGCATGATGGTGCCGTCGCGCAGATAAGTGTCGCCCGCCAGGCTGTAGATATAGGGCATCAGCCGGTAGCGGGTCCGCATCTGGTCGGCGTAGGCGGCGTAATAGTCCGTGCCCGGATCAGCCAGATTATAGACCTCGCGCAGCGGGAATTCGCCGTGCGAGCGGAAGATCGGCGACCAGGCGCCAAACTGGAACCAGCGCAGCTGCAGCTCGTCCCATTCGGCCTTGTCCTCGGCCTTCATGCCTTCGGGGTTGGAATAGCGGGCTTCGACCGAGAAGCCGCCGATGTCGTGGGTCCAGTTGGGCAGGCCCGACAGGCCGGCGTTGACGCCCGCCGAAATCTGGTCGCGCAGATTGTCCCAGCGCGCCACCACGTCGCCCGACCACAGGATGGAGCCGGTGCGTTGCAGGCCGCCCCAGGCCGAACGGGTCAGGATGGTGGTGCGCTGACCGTCCTGTTCGGCGCGGAAGTTGCGATAGACGTTCTCGGCGTTCACCAGCGGGTACGAGTTGAACACATAGGCGCCCGGCCCGACCGCCGTCGGCCCCATCCGCAGGGTCCGCTCGGGGATGTCGAGGTTGGAGTGCATGTCCGGCTCGACCGAATCCAGCCACCAGCCGTCGAAGCCCATGCCCTTGAAGCTGTCGGACATCTGCTTCCAGTACAGGTCGCGGGCCGCCGGCAGATAGGGGTCATAGAAGCTGTTGGCGTAGCCGGGGCCGACCCAGTCGCGCGCGCCGACATCGACGTTGCGGGTGTACATGCCGCCGATGGCGTCCAGCTGCTTGTAATGATCCGTCGTCGGATAGAACTTCGGCCAGACGGAGATGATGATGTCGGCGTTCATGTCATGAACGTCCTTCACCATCTGGGTCGGGTTCGGATATCGGGCCGGATCGAACTGGTGCGAGCCCCAGGCGTTCTCGGGCCAGTAGAACCAGTCCTGCACCACCATGTCGATCGGCAGGCCCAGTTCGCGATAGCGGCGCACGGCGCCCACGACCTCTTCCTGGTTGTTGTAACGCTGACGGCTCTGCCAGTAGCCATAGGCCGTGCGGGGCAGCATGACGGCCTTGCCGGTCAGGCCGCGATAGTTGGAGATAACGCCGTCGATGTCGTCGCCGCCGACATAATAATAGTCGATGGCCGTGCCGACTTCCGACGCCAGGCTCAGCGCGCCCTGATCGGCGGCCGGCAGCGGGTCCATGTGGCGCAGCGAGATATAGCCGTCGTCCGGCGTCCATTCGATGCGGATCGGCACGCGGGTGTCGGCGGGCAGCTGGACCTGGAAATCATGGTCGAAGGGGTTCCAGTTCTGGCGCCAGTTCTGTTCGACCACCTTGCCGTCGATCGTCACCTTCACATAGCCGGACGAATAGAGCCGGAACTTGTGCAGGCCGGCAGTGGCGGTCTCGATCGAGCCTTCCCAGACGACATTCACACCGGCCTGGCCGGGCTTGCCCATGTCGCCGGTCTGGACCGGGGCGCCGGGCTGGGCCTTGAAGCCCTCGGGCCAGCGCTGCTGGTCGCGGATGAACTCGTAATTCACCTGGCTCTCGGGCCGGCTGATCTTCAGCACCCCGTCCTGATAATAGCGGGCCGTCAGGCCGCCGAACGCGCCCCCGGCGTCGCGGACGATCAGCCGGTCGGACAGCATGCCGTAGGGGCGCGGGTCGCCGAACCGGGTGATGGCGTTGGTCTCCCACAGCAGGCCGTAGTTGCGGCTGGAGACGACGAAGGGAACGCCCACGTCCATATTGTGCTGGGCCAGCAGAACGTCCTGGCCCTTATGGTTCATCGTGCCCTGCTGGTGCTGACCCAGGCCGTAGAAGGCTTCGTCGGCGGGGCTTTCCCACACCTGGCGCGTGGCCAGGAAGCGGTGATCGCCGGTCTGGTCTTCGACTGTGACCGGCGTCAGTTCGCGGCTGCCCGGGCGCTCCTTCAGCACCTCCTGGCCGTTCTCGTCGAGGAAGCGGACGGCGCCGGTGGTGCGCGACACCTCCGCCGTGGCCTCGGCCGTTTTCAGCACGACCAGATCGCCCTGGGTCTCGACCTGGAACGGGGTGGTGGTCGAGGGCTGGGCCGTGACCATCAGGCTGGCGGGCAGGTCCAGGTCGGCGTCTTCGGTGGCGGTGACGCGGATGGTCTCGGGGCCATAGACCTCCAGACGGACGCGGCGGGCGGGTCCTTGCGTCGGGGCGATGACGACGCCGGCGGGGATGCGCTCGAAGGCGGCCTGCTGGATCGCGCCGGCCGAGGCAGTGTCCATCAGGCTGGAACAGGCGCCCAGGGGCGCGATCATCAGGGCGGCCAGCAGGACGCGGCGGGCGAGGGTCGAAGTCATGGGGGCGCTCGCTTCTTTCAATACAGTCAGTAGGTGGCGGTGACGACGCGCAGCAGCTGCGGTCGGTCGGTGAAGTTCAGGCCATAATCAGTCTGGTCGCCGTTCCAGATGCGTTCGAAGACCCATTTCCCGGCCTCGTCGAAATGGCCCTCTTCATAGCGCACGACCATGCGACGCTTGCCGTCGGTCGAGGCTTTCGACTCGAAATCGACGCGCGCATGCATGCCGCTGACGAAGAACTCGCCGGGATTGTCGAGTTGGGCGATGATGACGCCGCCATTCGGATTTTCGGTGCCGGTCGCCGGCCCCTGTTCGCCCAGCCAGGTCCATTCGGGCAGGCCGAACTGCCAGAGCCGATAGCGCACGCGGGCCGTCCAGTCCCCCAGGTCGATCTTCTGTTCGGAACGGTCGTCCGGTTCGGCGACGCCCCAGACGCGGCCTTCCCAAGCCGCACGGGCCCAGACGCGTCCCCAGGGGCGCATCACGGCGTAGCTGGTCTTCAGCGGGGTCAGGGTCTCGGGGGTGACGGCCTTGGAGCCCAGCGGCCAGTTGGCGTAGCCGGTATAGTCGATCCCGAAGGCCGAATAGCCCACGCCGCCGCGCCCGAGCACCGAAAACAGGAAGCGACCGAACGACGGATCATTGCCGGTTTCGGCGACGAACAGCGCGTTGTCGGGCCGCGCGTAATGGCCCAGCGTTCCTTCGTAACTGTCCGAGCCGCGGTCATAGATATCGGGCGCCAGCAGGCTGATCGACGGAGCCGCCGCCTTCCACACATCGATCACGGGCCACACCGGACCGCCCGAGGCGTAGTTGGTCGGCGCCACGCGTTTAAGCGGGTCTGTCAGGGCCGCATTGACATACATGGGCAGGGCATATTCCGCCTTGCCGGCCGCCGCGACGGCCTCGACATAGGATGCGATGGACCAGGCGTGGAAGAATTCTTCGGCCTCTTCGCCGAAGACGGACGACCAGGTTCCGGGCGAGCGCCCCGTCCGATCCAGCAAGACCTGCGGAACCGGCCCCTCGAACGCCGCCTGGGCGGCGGGGGAATAGTCGCGCACGGAGCCGTAGGTGCCGACCTCGTTTTCGGGCTGGACCATAATGACGGTGCGCTGGCGTTCGTCGATCTGACGAATGTGGCGCATCAGGGCGGCGAAGGCGCGCGCGTCCGCGGCCAAGGTCTCGCGCCCATAGGGCGACATGGCGTAGGATTCGGACCCGTCCTTCTGGATCAGATGGGGAAAGCGCGCGGAATTCAGCTTGACCCAGGCCGGCGCATATTTGGGCGCCGTGTTCTTCCAGGTCGCGAACCACAGGATGACCAGACGCACGTCGTTGCGGCGGGCTTCCTGCACCAGATGATCGACGAAGGAAAAGTCGAACTGACCCTCGACCGGTTCGATCTGTTCCCAGGCGATGGGAACCTGAACCGTATTCGCGCCGACATGGTGGACGGCGGGCCAGGCCAGGGCCAGGGGGGCCGGATAGTTGCTTGAGTTGTTGACCTGCGCGCCCAGGACGGTGAACGGCGCGCCGTCGACCATCAAGGCGTGGCGGCCGTTCTGCTCCACCAGCCGGGGAATGGCCGTCTGGGCAAGCGACGACCCCGCTGTCGCGGCCAAAAGGACCGCCACCGATAGGGCTGAAGTCAATCCACGTGCGAAAACACCCATCGCCGCCTCCCAACGTCGATAAGAAAAAAACAGTCGGGGCGCCGACGACGCCGACGCCCCGGTTGATCAGGCCCGATCAGAAGGCGGCGCGAAGCACCACGGCGACCCGGCGATCGGTATCCACCCAGTTGTACTCCGGCTTGCGGGTCTCGTTGCCAACCTTCAGCACGGTCCGTTCATTCAGGATGTTGGTCGACTGGATGCCGATCTTCACGTCTTCGGTCAGACTGTAGAAGATCGAACCGTCCAGCTGGCCATAATCGCTGGCCCAGACGGGCGCATTGATGTTGGCGGCCGAAGTCGTCATCAGATACTCCTCGCGCCAGTTGTAGGCGAGGCGCGCCGAGATGCCGTATTTCTCATACAGCAGCGCGGCGTTGTAGCTGGTCTTCGACAGGCCTTCGAGCGGCAGATCCGCGCCCGCGCCGGCGTTCTGGTCGCCGCTCAGGATATCCTGGCTGGTGTTCCGGCCGCCGCTGCTGTCGACATAGGTGAAGTTGGCCTGGACGCCCAGGCCGCTGAGCGGTCCCGGCAGGAAGTCGTAGAACTGGGAATAGGCCAGTTCGAAACCGTCGATCTTGCCCTCGTCGCCATTGGCGTAGCGCGTCATCAGGAAGTCGTAGGTGACGCCGCCGTTGGTGTAGGTCTCGGTCGAGCTGCCGGAGAAGATGTAGTCCTTCAAATCCTTGTGGAAGGCGGCGAAGGTCAGGCTGCCCGTCGGCGCGAAATACCACTCGAGGCTGAAGTCGTAGTTGGTCGCCTTGAGCGGCTCGAGGTTCGGATTACCGCCCGTCCCCGTATAGGGCGTCGTCGGATTCAGCGTGTAGCCGTCGGATTCGAAGTTGATCGACAGATTGGTGAAGGGCTGAAGCTGGTACATCTCCGGCCGCAGGATAGCGCGCGAAACAGCGAACCGCGCCTGCAGGGTGTCAGTCAGGAAGGCCCGCAGGTTCAGGCTGGGGAGGACATTGGTGTAGTCCTTGCTGATGTCGGCGCCCGCCTCCAGGGCCCCGCCGGATACGAACTGGACCGCCTGATTGAAGGCGGTGCAGTCCGCCGCTGGATTGGTGGCGGGCGGACAGGTTCCCGTTATCGTCGGCAGGGTGAGGACCTGGTTGGTCTCGGTGGTGGTCTTGACGACGCGCAGGCCGATATTGCCGTCCATCCCGCGACCGAAGAAGGCGGTGTCGTTGCCGAAGCGGGTGTAGATGTAGGCGGCCTCGGTCTTTTCCTGCAGATCGGTCACGCCGCCGTTGCCGCTGCCCAGACGATAGCTGTCGTAATCGTCGCTGAGCGGCGTCCAGCCCCAGCCGGCGCTCTGGGTGTTCTTCAGGATGTCATAGGCGTGCGCCGTACCCTGATTGAGCAGGTCGGCGGTCGGGAACCAGGCCACGCCTGGAACCGTCGTGTCGCCACGGAAGAAGTTGTCGAAGGTATAGAGGAAGGAGGAATCCAACAGACGCGGATCCTGCGTCCCGCCGGCGTAGCCCGTGTCGTCCAGGTAAACCGTATTGGCATTGCCCAGCCAGTACTGGTTGGACAGCAGACTCCAGTTATAGCCGGTCTGGCGATTGGTGTAGTTCTTGTCCGTCATGCGGACGCCGAACTCGACCGACCGGAAGAAGTCGTTGTTCTGGAAATCGTAGCGCGCGTCCAGGCGACCGGCCAGTTCGTCGGCTTCGTTATCCTCGATATGATCCATGGCGGCGGCCCACCAGTAGCTGGACTTGTCTTCCATCGAACCGCCGGTGGAGGTGATGGTCGGCAGGTCGCCGTCGATGACGATCCGCATGTCCGGACGGTCTTCCAACTGCGTGAAGGCGGTCAGCGAATAGATTTCGGCCGTCGATTTCACATACTGAAGGTCGCCGCTGAATGACCAGGCGCCGCCTGGCGTATATTTGAAGTTCAGCGCGACATCGCCGGTCTTCTTGGTGTCGTCACCGATACGGGTGTCGGTCGTGTATTCGGCGTTGGGAATATCGCCCGAAACGAACACGTTTTCGGCGTTGTAGGAGTAGGAGGAGTTCGGCGTCAAAATCGTGCCGGTTCCCATCGCATATTCGACATTATAGGTGTCGGCCTGCGAACCCAAGGCCTGGAGGGTGAACAGCCACTGATCGTTAGGACGCCACTGAGCGGCCAGAGCCACCGCAGTGCGCTCCTGCTCCCAGTCGATCGTGCGCCAGCCCATGTACTTGGGAATATAGACCGTCTCGCCAGCCGCGCCCGTGCCGTCCGAGGACGCATTTCCGGCATCGAGCACGACCGGATCAAAGCGGTCGGTCGAGATGCTGTCGGTGCGGTTGCCCACGTTCGAGATGCTGACATTGGCCAGCAGACCGAACTCGCCGATCTTGGTGTCCCAACGGTCAGACGCGATGATGCTGCCCGACCAGAAACCCTTCTCGGACAGGTCGCCGTAGTTGTAGTCGGCGTTGATCGCCAGCAGGGGCTCGACGTTGTCGAAGGGCACGCGGGTGCGCAGGTTGATCGTGCCGGCGATACCGCCTTCGATCATGTTGGCGGCGACGTTCTTGTAGACGTCCACGCCGGACAGCAGGTCCGCGGATACGTCTTCGAAGCTCAGGCCCCGGCCGCTGGAGGCCGAGAAGATGTCGCGCCCGTTGGTTTCGGAGCGAACGCCCGACAGGCCGCGCACGAAGACGCCGCCGCCTTCAGCCGCCAGACGGGCGGGGTCGCGGGCGGAGTTGGTCCGCTGCAGGGTGATGCCCGGGATGCGCTGAAGCGCCTCGGACACCGAACGGTCCGGCAGGGCTCCGATATCCACGGCCGTCACCGAATCGACGATGACTTCGGAATTCTTCTTGATGGCTTGTGCCGAGCGAAGCTGGGCGCGAATGCCGGTGACCACGACTTCATCGACGACGGCTGCGTCGTCGGACTGTGCCTGAGCAAGCGAGACCGTGGGAATCATGGCCGCCACGGCGACCAGCGAGGCTCCACACAACAGAGCGACGCGACGAACCTGTTTCTGACGAGACATAAGCCTCTAACCTTCCTGTTGGTCGCGCCCGCCGCTTATAAGCGGCGTGGAACGACATCCCTCCCGAATTGGCGCCCCCGCCTTGGGTGAGGCTCGCCACGTTTCAAGGATGCACAGCTTTTCATCCGATGAAAAGCATTTTCTGATAGCGCTACCACAAAACTCAAAACGTCCGAGTTGGAGTAGGATGCGTAGATGAATCGGCGTTAGACCGACGAAGGGGGGGGAACAGGTATGGATCAGCGTTCGGGCGAAGTGCGCCATGTCGCCATCGTGGGCGGTGGCACGGCAGGCTGGATGGCCGCGTCGGCCCTGGCCCGCGCCTTCACCCGCCGCGGCGGTCCGTCGCTGAAGATCACCCTGATCGAATCGGAAGCCATCGGGACCGTCGGCGTCGGCGAGGCGACGATTCCGCCGATCCGTCAGTTCGTTCAGATGGTCGGTCTGGCCGAGGACGACTTCATCCGTTCGACGGCGGCCACGGCGAAACTAGGGATCGCCTTCAAGGATTGGAGCGGGCCGGGCTCGGAATATTTTCACGGCTTCGGCGACTATGGCCCGATCATCGCGGGCCAGGCCTGGCGTCAGTATTTGTTCCGACTGAAGGCGGCCGGGCGTATCGACAGTCTCGACGCCTGGTCGCTGCCAACGGCCATGGCGCGCGCGAGCCGGTTCGCACCGCCCGTGGACGATTCCCGTTCGGTCCTGTCGCATTTCTCCTACGCTTACCAGTTCGACGCCGGTCTGTTCGCGCGGCGTCTGCGCACCCTGGCGGAGGGTCTTGGCGTGGTCCGCTGCGAAGGGCGGATCGTCGACGTGCCGCGCGACGACCAGACAGGCCATGTCCGCTCCGTCCGGCTGGAGGACGGCCGTGAGATCGAGGCCGATCTCTTCATCGACTGTTCGGGGTTCCGGGGCCTGCTGATCGAACAGACGATGCAGGCGGGTTACGAGGACTGGACGCGCTGGCTGCCGTGCGACCGGGCCGTCGCCCTGCCCTGCGCCGCCGCGCGACCGGCCGAGCCGATGACCACCGCCCGCGCCCGGCAGGCCGGTTGGCAATGGCGTATTCCGCTCCAGCACCGGGTCGGCAACGGCTATGTCTATTCCAGCGCCCATATCGAGGACCAAGCCGCGCTCGACGATCTGTTGGGCCAGATCGAATCCCCTCCCCTGGCGGAGCCGAACCGGCTGCGCTTCGTCGCCGGCCGCCGTCGCGAGGCCTGGAAGGGCAATGTCGTGGCCCTGGGTCTCGCCTCCGGCTTCATCGAACCGCTGGAGTCCACGAGTATAAGCCTGATCCAGACCGGCATAGGCCGCCTGCTGGATCTGTTCTCGGATCGCAGCTTCGACCCGGCTCTGATCAGCGAATACAATCGCCGCTCCGCGCAGGAGATGGAGCGGATCCGGGACTTCATCATTCTGCACTATCATCTGGCGACCCGCACCGACGGCGACCTGTGGCGAGACTGTCGCGAGACTGCGCCGCCCGACACTTTGGCGCACAAGATCGATCTGTTCCGGGCGCGCGGTGAAGTCGCGCTGCTGGAGGACGAGTCCTTCCGCGAGGACAGCTGGACCGCCGTCTTCACCGGCCTGGGCGTCTGGCCCCGCCGCGCCTCGCCCCTGGTCTCGATCGACGGCCTGGACGATGTCGAACGTCAGGCGACGCGGTTCGCCGATTTGATCCGCCAGGCCGTCGCCAGCCTGCCCGCCCATTCCGAACATTTCACCGGCCACGCCTGATGGTCCCCGCCCCAGTTCAGCGCATTCTGATCGTCGGCGGCGGCACGGCCGGCTGGATGGCCGCCGCCGTCCTGTCCCATATCCTCGGCGGCGCGGTCCGCATCGATCTTGTCGAATCCGAAACTATCGGCACGGTCGGCGTCGGCGAGGCGACCATTCCGCCGATCCGGCTGTTCAACCAGTTGCTCGGCCTCGACGAAGACCAGTTCATCCGCGAAACCCAGGCCACGTTCAAACTGGGCATCGTCTTCCAGGACTGGCTTCGTCACGGCCACGGCTACATCCACCCCTTCGGCGTCTTCGGCGCGCCCCTGGGCGTCACGGCCTTTCATCAGTACTGGCTGAGGCTGCGTCAGGCCGGTCTGGCCGGAGAGATCGACGACTATTCGATCACCGCCACGGCGGCGCGGGCCGGCCGGTTCTCGCGTCCGGACGATGGCGCCGGCTCAGCCCCGCACCGGATGACCTACGCCTTTCATTTCGATGCGGGTCTCT
>Ga0209643_1000891_pt1 | contig 36143 bp, 34 predicted proteins | sample AutmiccBRH37_all_FD_187383 | JGI IMG/M metagenome (GOLD analysis project Ga0209643, IMG submission 187383) | Deep subsurface microbial communities from Mt. Terri, Switzerland - Autotrophic microbial communities BRH/37_all (SPAdes) (version 2) | ecosystem: Environmental > Aquatic > Deep...
CGGAAACTAAAACATAAGCTCCCTTTACTCCTGTAAAGGCAAAATGCATTATCATATCAGTGGCCACATTTGTGCCGTTATGCTTCATTACGGCCAGTGTACGGACATTAGCTAAAGAAGCACCCATGGCAACCTCTGTCGCAACCATTTCATTACAGGACCATTCAGAGTAAATATCAGGTCTTTCTTTGGCAATTACCTCTAGGATTTCTGTAGCAGGTGTGCCGGGATAACCGGTAACAACCTTTACGCCTGCTTCGATGGCACCCATAGCCATAGCATCATCGCCCATTATAAACTTACGTTTCTGCACAATTTTGTCCTCCTATAACTTTAATAGTCTCTCGGAATTCCCGAGTTAGATGGGATAAGGCTTTGCTTGAACCATCTTTATTTGATTCCTCCTACTTTTGTAGGTGGATTTTTTATTTCAATTTAACAGAATTGGAAATTCCGCTTTGAAATTTAAAATTTTTTTTAAAAAATCGCAAAAAACACTTGACTTTTTCAAAACGCCCCAATAATCGGCGTGAAGGGATTTTTTCCTTACTAACCATAATAGGGGTGTTAAAAGTGAAACCTATACTCGTTACACATGAAACTTATCAAAACTTCGTTCTTGAACAACTACAAAAACACTATTCAGGTGGAATTCTAACTCTAATCAATAAAGACTGGCCTACCATCACCAAATTGTGGATCACGGATCTTTCCTACGCAACAACCTGGCTTTTTGATACTTATTCCCTTAAGGGTCCTGCCCCTCGGGATCCTGTCTCCATGTTACGTTCTTACCTTCTGTTTCTCTTAACTAACCCTACAATCGGTATTACCAAGTGGGTTGATGAAATGCATCGTGTTCCTCTTTATGCCATTCTAAGTGGCTTTGAACCAGGGGATATCCCTGGTGTTGGAACATTTTATGACTTTTTTCAGCGTCTATGGGCTCTAGAAAAAGAAAACATTAAACCCAAAATTCAGCCCAAACGCAAAAAGAAGAAAAAGAAAAAGTTGAAAAAGGGTGAGAAACAAGCTCCAAAAGATCCTGGGATAGTTGAAAAATTAGTCAATCGATTTCTTCGCTATGGCTCCAAGAAAAAACTTTTGCCTGGAGACCGTTTATTTGATTTCTTTCAATCTCAATTTCTTACTGTATCTGCTAAATTAGGTCTACTTGGAGATTTGAATTCCATTGGGGTTGCTGGGGACGGCACCCCTTTGGAAACTTCCAGATACCCAAGAAGCAAATCTATTTGTGATTGTAGTGCCCAAGGTATAACGAAATGTAATCATCCCCGTCTTTATTCCCAACCTGACTGTAATTCAGGTTGGGATAGCTCTAGGGAAAAATATTTCAATGGATACCACCTCTACATGATATCTGCTAGCGACAGTACATACGATTTGCCTTTATATCCAAGACTTCAACCTGCTTCGCGACACGATGCAGTCAGCTTTGTTGCTAGTTCAATTGAATTTTCGCAACGATTCACCTTGGGCACGATTGATAGAATACTCCTTGATGCTGCTCATGATGCCGAAGCTATCTACCGATTATTAATTCACCACCAAATTGAGCCTTTTATTGATCTAAACCCTAGAACGAAGAAAAACTATAGCACAGAAAGTGATATTCAAATTTCTCCTAAAGGCATCCCTATCTGTCCTATTGGTAAAGAAATGAAACCCAACGGATATGATGCATCCCAGAACCGTCAAAAATGGAGATGTCCTCTTGCTTGCAGAACTGAAAATACATGCAAAAACCCTTGCTCTACTGCCAAATACGGTCGAACATTTCATACCTTTTCGAAAGATAATCTACGCCTTTTTCCTAATACGCCTAGATCTTCAGACCAATGGAAGCTTACTTATAAAAGACGTACTTCTGTTGAACGTTCTAATAAACGGGAAAAAATCGATTTCCACTTGGAAGCCGGTCGGCACCACTCCACTAAAATGTGGTACATCCGTATTTACTGCATCACGATGTGCCAGCACATTGATGCTTGGTACAGTGAACAAAAAGAAACCTTAAATCTGCCTAAACTCGTTTTCAATAAAACTGCCTAGTTAGAAACATTTTTTAAAATTAATATTGCTAGGTTTATTTCTTATGCCCTTTTTACGGTTATGACAAAAATAAAAGATATTTTCCTCAAAATCTGATAATTCCCAGTTTATATTTGCCATTTTAGCCTTTAAGTGTTTTTTTATTCCGAGAGGCTATTTTATTTAAACAACAAAATTGTTATTGTAATGCCTTACTACTATTTTTGGCATTTTAACAACTTGTAGATTTACTCATTTTTCTTTGCACCAATATGCTCTGATATTCTTTTACATGCACTTTTAAGAAGTAGTACTAACTCTTCTTTTTTCTGGGGGGTTATCCAACTTGTTAGGCCAGAAATACTTACAGCTCCAACAATTTTCCCAGCATAATCAAATACCGGAGCGGCAATACAGGTAATATCAGCTTCATTTTCCTCAGCGTCAACAGCAAACCCATTCTTTTTTACTTGGAGTAATTCACTTAATAGAGTTTCCTTATCTGTTATTGTCTTGTTAGTTAATGGTTCTAGAGAAATTCTTTCAAGCACCTCAATTATCTCCGGCAAGGTTCTATAAGCAAGTAAAACTTTGCCTAATGAAGTACAATGCAAATAAATTCTTTTTCCTTTCCATGAATTTAGGCGTATTGAACTTGAACTGTCAACCTTTTCTAAATAAACCCCAACGTCCCCTTCCAGTACACCAAAATGGGAAGTAAAACCAGTTTTTTGTGCTAATTCATTTAGTATAGGTAATGCCTCTTTAGCATAGTCAACTTTATCTTTTGCTTTTATACCTAGTTCGTATAGCTTCAAACCTAAATAAAACCCACCTGAAACGTCTTTTCTAATATAACCTCTGTCTATTAAGGTTAAAACAATTCCATAAGTAGTGCTTTTTGCCAATCCTAAGTCTTGATAAATATTTGTTAATGAAGACTGTGGGTGCTCGCTTAGATACTCTAAGATATCTATTACCCTCTCTACTCCTGGAACTCGGTAAGGGTTATTTTCCATATCCTTCCACCTGTCTCGCAAATTTTATATATTATCACAGGTTTAAATAATAAACCTTATCTTTTGATTAAGACTTATACTGATAACATCTTTGTTGAACTAAAGAGAACATTTAAGTACTGACCATATATCTTCACGGGATACCATACGCGGGTTATTTTTGGTCGCTCCTTGCGTTAATGCATCACCTACAACCATTTCAAGCTGATCTTCCTTAATACCTAAAGAATTAAGCCCCCGCTGTATAGGTAAAGTATTAAACAATTGTTTTACCGCTTCGTCTGCGGAATAACCACTTGAAAAATTAGCTCCTTCGCTTATAAGATTAGCAATTAATCTAGATTTTTGTTCCCGTATAGGTGAATTAAATTCTAATACCTTTGGTAATAAAAAGCCGACTGCCGCTCCGTGGTCAATATCAAATACTCCTCCTAAACTCATACCTATTCCATGAGCAAGACCTGTGCCGACCTGTGAGATGGCCATACCGGCTAATACACTAGCTTGAGCCATACCTGCTCTACTTTCAGCATCACCGATAGTTGTTGCACTTACTAAATACTTACTTGCTAACAAAATAGCTTTCTCTGCCCACGCATCAACTACTGGGTTAAAATCATGTATTAATATTGCTTCTATTGCATGTGTGAGAGCATCCATACCTGTGACAGCAGTAAAATAGGGACTTAATGGATAAGTTAATTCAGGGTCCACTAAGGCGATCTGTGGAAATGTATTAGTACTTCTTAACGCGCTTTTACGCATTTTCTTAACGTCTGTAAATACTGAAATATGGGTAACTTCACTACCAGTACCTGATGTTGTCGGAATAGCCACTATAGGTTTTAAAATCGGCAAATTAGGCTCCTGCATAACTTCTTCTATTTTTTTCCCAGTTGTTGCCACAGCTGAAATGCCTTTAGCACTATCCATAGCGCTGCCGCCACCCAATCCGATTATTACGTCAACGTTCAAATCTCGAGCATAAAAACCCCCTTCTTCTACAGTTTCTAATCTGGGATTAGACTCAATTTTCTCATAGACATTAACCTTTACACCTGCTTTTTCCAAAATAGTACATACTCTTTCCGTTATTCCTAATTTACGCATTGAAGTACGACCAGTTACTAGCAAAACACTTTTACCTATCTTTAAAACCTCTCCACCCAAGACATTTACTGCCCCATTGGCATAAATAACACGGGTAGGCATATATGACTGCCAACAATTTTTCTCAATCATACATTATTCCTCCCTCAAAATTAAATCTCAAGCATTTGGCCTACTCCTTTATTAATAGCCATTTGGTATACTCTGGAAGCAACAACTATATCTTCTAATGCTAATCCCAAATTGATTGCAATCAAACGTTGCTTTTCATTGGACCTACCAGGAATTTTCCCTGAAATAAGCTGACTCAAATCTCCAAATACGGGTGGAACATCCTGGAAATAACCAAGACTTCTGTAATACTCAAACTGTGTTGTATCATCAACATAAATATGTTCTGCAGATTCCAGGGCACATTTATGCCAATAAGAATCATAATCAATAGGGGCACCAAAACACCCTTCTTTTAACCAGGAAGCTTCAATGGTTGGTTGAGGTTTTTTCAGAATTGGACCTGCAGTAATAATAATATCACTATCTAAAACCGCTTCCTTGGCAGAATTAGTAGATTCAATATTAACTCCAAATCGTTCTTGCATTTTTCTACTAAACAGTTCTAATGCCTCTGAGTTAATATCATATGTTTTTATTAATTGTAAATCTGGCGTTGTTGCCAATAGTGCTTCTAATTGTGTGCTTGCCTGCACACCACAACCGATAATTGAGGCGATACTACTATCTTTTTTAGCTAAATATTTAGCTGATAAACCAGTAACTGCACCAGTCCTGATAGCAGTTAATAAACTCCCTTCCATAATTGCTAAGGGTAATCCGGTCTCGGGACAATTTAAAATTATAAGTCCAGTTATCTGAGGAAGATTTCTCCTCTTATTTTGTGGGTAAGCTGCAACCCACTTAACTCCTGCTGCATTAAATTTCGGAATACTACAAAGCATAGCGTTGATAAATGCATCGTTATTTTGAGGGCGTATTCCTGTTTTAGGAGGAAGTTCTATTCGGTTTTCGGCTTTTTCTATAAACGCTTCTTCTAAAACATTAATAACTTCATTCATCTGTAATTGTAGAGACTCTATGTCTTTCCTTGATAAATATAAAAGTTGGCTGCCAATTTTCATTTATTGATGCACCTCACTAATAAGAATTAATTAAGGAATCAGACCTATAAAACTCCACCAAGGAAGTTCAACAAAAAATACTATAAAAAACAGTAAAGCTGTAAGCGGAATCCCGATTTAATTGTTTCTCTTTCTCCATATCCTGCCTCTTGGCCGGAACCTAATAGAATGGTGCTGGACCAATACCATGAATAAAATCTAGCTTCCATAATACTAATGCCAAACTTATCCCTATTAACTTTTTCTTTTCTGTGGGTGAAATTGGTCCTAATTTAGTTAAATCATGTTCAATTAATTCTTTATTTATATTCCAATCCCAGTAAAGGGAAATAATTTTAGATATAACAGTAACATTAAACTTGATGCTAAAAAACCGGGGATACTCATATATATAAACCATTGATTCCAAGAAAGTACATATCCCGATAAATTTGACACGGCACCGTTTAATAATACATCTCCTGTATAAAATATCATTAAGATGGCAGTTGAACCTGAAAACACAGCAAATCTAACAGAGACTTTATCTTTTTTATTAAAATTCTTTTTTGGGCAATCACTTCAATAATAGATACAAGTAATAGTGCCCGGGGAAAAGGGCTAAGAATTAGTAAAGAGAGCAGCCAGTAGATAATGGCATTGACAAAACACCAGCAAACAAAATAATAGATATTAATACTCCCCAAGTAGCAAATTAATCCTAGATAAGAAAGCCTTTATCATATTTACAACCTTACTCGATCTATATTCAGATCACTTAGACGACTTGAACATAGATCATATTCATTAACCTAGGCTTGCATTTTTTTAAACTCTTCCGTTAAAAGTGGTATAACTTTGAATAAATCATCAACAATCCCGTAATCTGCAATTTTAAAAATATTTGCTTCTGGGTCTTTATTGATAGCTACTACAAATCTAGAGGAATTCATGCCTGCTAAGTGCTGAATTGCTCCTGAAATACCACACGCAATATATAATTTGGGAGAAACAGTTTTACCTGTTTGACCTACTTGGTTGGAATGATCTCTCCATCCCGAATCAACAGCAGCCCTAGATGCACCTACTGCACCGCCTAAAACCTCTGCTAATTCCTCTAATAACTTAAAGTTCTCAGAAGCTTTCATTCCACGTCCACCAGATACTATAATTTCTGCTTCAGTTAAATCCATTTTATTTTGAACTTTACCTAGAATTTCTTTTACTAATGTTCTTAAATTTTCCAGATTCAATTGAACTTTAACTTTTTCCATTTGCACATTTCTAACGCCTGAAGGGTCTTCTACTCCTAGGGCATTAGGACGAAAAGTAGCCATTACAGGGCGTGCATGAGGAGAATACACCTGGTTGAATAATTTACCAGCATATAAAGCCCTTGTAAATTTAAACTGCCCATCATCACTTATTTCAACACCTATACAATCTGTAGCGACACCTGTTTTTAGACGTTCTGCAACTCTCGGAGCTAAATCTTTAACTAAAGCTGAGTGGCTGTAAAATACTGTTTCCGGTTGTTTTGCTTTAATTAAGTCTGTAAGAACTGTAGCATAAGCATCTGTTGTGTATTTTTCTAACTTAGGATCATCAGCTAAAATTATCTTGTCAACTCCATATTGTGCAATAGCATCGGTTAAAGATTCAATATTGTATCCAAATAATACAGCAGTAAAATCTTGTTCTAACTTATCAGCAAACTTTCTACCGGCACTCAGAAGTTCATAGCTGGAATTTGTAATTTTAGCGTTCCTTAGTTCGATAAAAACCCATATTCCTTTAGACATATCTCTACAACCTCCTTATTAAATTTTAATTAATTCTATACATTATTTAGATAATTTTCGCTTCTTCCCGCAGCAGTCGAACTAATTCTTGAACATTTTCTGATATTTCACCACTCAAAATTCTACCTGCATTTCTAGGGGCAGGAAGGAAGGTAGAGATAACCTTGAGATTGGCCCCATTAGAACCAACTTGGTTTTCAGTCAGACCTAAATCTGCTAACCCTAATATCTTTAATTCTTTTTTCTTGGCTTGCATAATTCCTTTGAGGGCTGGATATCTTGGCTCATTTAAACCTTTTTGAGCAGTAATCATTGCAGGTAAGAATACTTCTATGACTTCAGTTCCTACTTCTACCTGCCTGTGGGCAGCTAATTTATTATTTTCTACATCAAGCTTAGTAACTAAATTAACCTGAGGAATATCTAATATTTCTGCAACTCTTATCGCTACTTGCCCCGAACCATCGTCAATAGCTACCTGTCCACCAATAATTAAGTCATAGGGTATCTGCTTTATTGTTTGACTAAGAGCTACTGCTGCTGTATGTTCATCTCCGCCAAATAATACCTCGTCATTTAATAAAATACTTTTATCTGCTCCCATTGCTAATGCTTGTCGTAAAGCCTCCTCTACTTTTCGGGGCCCCATTGACACTACGGTAATTATAACATCACCCAATTTTTCCTTAATGCGAATAGCTTCTTCAAGAGCAAATTCATCATACGGATTAATAATATACTGAATATTATCTGTAATTACATTATTATTACTGTCTAGTTGAATTTTTGCTTCAGTATCAAAGGTTTGTTTTAATAAAACTATAATGTTCAAAGTGCTCTACCTCCCCTTTGTATTTTGAATTTTATAAAATTAAAAGGATTTTATCCCTAACAGTTTTTAAAATTAGGCTTACGTTTTTCCTTAAAAGCCTGTAATCCTTCAATTAAATCTTTTGTTTTAAAAAGTTCCCCGAATGTCTCCACTTCTTTTTCCACACCATCTTTCATTGTTCCCCATAATCCTGCATTTACACTAGACTTAATAGCCTTAAGTGCCCCAAATGGTTTTTCGGCTAAACGATTTGCCATACCTTTAACTGTTTCTTCTAACTTATCTGTAGGTACAACTTTATTAACTAAACCAAGTCTTAGTGCTTCCGCTGCATCAATAGGATCTCCAAAAAACATAAGTTCCTTTGCTTTGGAATACCCAACTACCCTCATCAAACGTTGGGTACCTCCCGAGCAGGGAAAAGCCCCTAATTTAACTTCCGGGAAGCCAAATGCTGAACGTTCAGACGCGACTCTCATGTCACAGCTTAGCATTAATTCACCGCCACCACCTAATGCAAACCCATTAATACATGCTATAGTTACCTGGGGTAATCCTTCTAATAAGTTATGTAATTTATGTTCAAATTCCGCTTTTTCTATTCCACCTTGGACCCCTTCTGCTAATGGAAACTCATTTATGTTGGAACCAACAGAAAATGCTTTTCCACCCATTCCTTCAAGAATAACAACTGTTGTTTCCATATCATTATTAATTTCCTGAAAAACCTCTAAAAGTTTTGCTCTTACATCTAAATCAAGTATATTTAGAGGTCGATTATTAATACTTACAGTACATATAGGACCATCCTTCTGAACTAAAACTACTGACTCGCGTTCTTGCATTTATATACACCCCATTTTCTACTCTTCTAAGGAGCTGTATTGTTTTATCAGACCGACATACAGTTCTACACCTTTTTGGATACCTTGCTTCTCTTCTTCTGTAAGTGAACGTATAACCTTGACCGGGTTACCTACAGCTATGACCCCCGCCTGTATGTGTTGTCCACGTCGAACTAGTGAGTTTGCTCCGATAATACTTCCTTTCTCTACAACTGCCTCATCAAGCACTACTGCATTCATCCCAATTACTACATCATCTTCTATAATACAACCATGTAGTACTGCACCGTGCCCCAAAGTAACGCGATCTCCAACTGAAACACTGCCACCTGGATCACCATGAATTACCACACAATCCTGTATACTGGTTTCTCTTCCAATTTTTATTGGAGCAAAATCCCCTCTAATTACTGCGTTATACCAAATAGTTGTTTTCGCTCCAACTTCCACATCCCCGGTAATACAAGCACCATCGACCACCATAGCCTCTTCTGAAATCTTTGGAATTTTTCCTTTTGCATTGTATCTCAATTCAATTGTCACTCCTTATACTCGATTAAAAACTTCCATTCTTCCTATCTAAATAAAACGTTATTAGCAATTACCATGCGTTGAATTTCTGAAGTACCTTCATAAATTTCTGTGATTTTAGCATCTCGGTAATGTCTTTGTACAGGGTATTCCATCATAAACCCATAGCCGCCATGAACTTGTATAGCTCTAGATGTAAATCTACTTGCAGCCTCTGATGCAAAAAGTTTTGCCATAGCAGCTTCTTTAGTGTATCTTAACCCTTGGTCCTTTAACCAAGCAGCTTGGTAGGTTAATAAACGGGCAGCCTGAATTTCAGTTGCCATATCAGCAATGTGCCACTGAATACCTTGCAGTTTACCAATAGGCTGACCAAATTGAACACGCTGTTTAGAGTATTCTGAAGCAGCTTCAAAAGCAGCTTGAGCTATTCCAAGGGCTTGGGCAGCAATAGCGATTCTACCACCATCTAAAGTATGCATAGCAATTTTAAAACCTTCATTAACTTTTCCGAGTAAGTTTTCCCTAGGAATACGCATATCCTCAAATGTTAAAGCACAGGTTTGTGATGCTCTTATACCTAATTTGTCCTCAGGAGGTCCAACGATATAGCCGAGAGTGTTTTTTTCAACAATAAATGCACTGATACCTTTAACACCTTTTTCTTTATCAGTTTTCGCAAAAAGAATGGTAAGATCAGCAATACCTGCATTGGAAATAAATATCTTGGACCCGTTAATCACATAATCGTCACCATCTATAACTGCAAAAGTCTGCATTCCTGCTGCATCAGACCCTGCATTTGACTCCGTTAAACCAAAAGATCCAATAATCTGTCCACTTGCCAAGCGAGGTAGATATTTTCTTTTTTGTTCTTCAGTTCCAAAATCTAGAATAGGTTCCGAACCTAATGATGTATGTGTTTCAACTATTACACCTGTAGATGCACAAGCACGGGACAATTCTTCAATAGCGACTATATAACTTAAGAAGCTTGACCCTATGCCACCATATTCTTCAGGAATGGGTATACCTAGTACCCCAAGTTCAGATAACTTCTTCATAATTTCTGTAGGGAATTCCCCCGACCGATCTAGTTGATCTGCAACAGGTTTGATTTCGTTTTCCGCAAAATGCCTAACCATATCACGAATCATTTTTTGTTCTTCGTTTAAATTGAAATTCATTATTTTGAACCTCCTTTTTAATCTTAACTTTGATTTTCTTTAATAATTACTAGTCCTGTTTCACTATTTTTTCTAACTAAAAGCTTAGTTTCCCATTTTGGGTCAATTTCTGGGTAGTCTTCTCGATAATGGCTACCACGGGTCTCCCGCCGAAAAAGGGCCACCCTTGTAATAACTTCACCTATATCGATAAGGTTCTCTAACTCTAATGTAGCTTTAACCGCATCTTTGCTAGCGATGGAGCTATTATTAATTTCTTCTCTTAGACTTTTTAATTCGTCTAAAGTTTTGTTAAGACTTTCTTCACTTCTAACAACCAATACTCCCTTCCACATTGCATCCTGTAGTCGGGCTTTAAGTTCATCTGTTTTTTGCATACCTTCTCCGCCACTCATCTTTAGCAATCTAGCTATTTCTATTTTAACCTGTTCTTCAGGTATTTGATTATAGGAACTCCTGTCTGCTTTTAAAGCAGCATCCTTGCCGGCTCTAGCCCCATAGACTTGGCATGTTAAAAGCATATTACCGCCTAAACGATCCGCACCATGTGGCCCTCCTGCCACTTCACCAGCAGCATATAAACCGGATATTGTCGTGCGACCCCATTCATCGATTTTTAAGCCTCCATTTATCGCATGTGCAAAACAACCAACCTGAATAGGTTCAGTCTCGATTTTAAAACCTCTTTGCGCCATAAACTCTTTAACTATTGGCCATACTTTAGGTAAAGGACTATCATCAGGCAAAGTATTTACAACTTCATCATTAATTCCTGTTAAATCTACATATACTCCACTCTGAGCAGTGCCACGACCTTCCAGAATTTCTTTCTGAATTGCTATCTCTATAAACCTTGAGTTATCTCGTGTACTAAAAGGAAAGTGGGTTGACTTTGCTTCCATTACCATGTCTTCAGTCATTCCCTCTGGAAGATAATTACCTAAGAACTCTTCCTCAGAACCATTCAATAATTTGGGTCTAGCACACCATAAAAATGCGTTTAGCTGATTTTTAGTTGGATTTACGGTTCCTACAACTACTTGCATATATTCCATATTAACTAAGTCAGCTCCGGCACTTAAACCTAAAGCATAACCATCACCTGTTATATCCGGTGGTGTAAGAGTATATTTAAAAAGTTGGCCCGCTCCACCAGCAGCAATAATCACTGTCTTAGCTTGGAAAACTACTGGTTCACCTTCCTTGTCTAAACCAACAGCGCCAAAACAAGTACCATTAGATACAAGTAACTTAGTAATCATCGTATGTTCATGAATTTTAATTGGATGACCATTAATCTCCTTTTCTAAAGCCTTAATTATCGGTTCTCCATGATCCTTTAATACGTGCATACGAGGTTTTGTAGAGAAACAACCCCGAACTTCAATATAGCGTCCAGTAGAGGGATCCTTTTGAAATTCAACTCCTAATCCTTCTAAATAGGGCCCTGTTTCCATTGCTTCTTCACTTAAAATCTTAGCTAGCTCCTCATAGGTCATACCAAGGCCGGCTTTAATTATGTCTTGGTAGTGTATTTCTGGGCTATCGTTAGGATCAACAATACCATCTGCAAAATTATAACCTGCAGTGTCAGCTACTCTAAAGGCAGTGGTTCCGCTTTTCCCAAAAGCACCTTTAGCTACAATAATAACATCCGCACCGGCTCTAAAGGCCTCCAAAGCAGCACGACAGCCTGCACCACCAGAACCAATAACTAACACATCTGTTTGATAAGTTGCACTCATATTAGTACTCCCTTCATATTTAGAGCAATTTAGAATATATGTTTTATTTCTTTTGTTTATTCAAAATAATATCCTTAATTCCCATTACTTCAGACATGAAAATCCTAGGATTCATTTCTTTTAAATCCTTAGCAATTTCCGGTATGAATTCCATATTTGCCAGAATATCTTTTTCCAAATCAATACCAGGAGCAATTTCAATTAAGGTCACACCTTCAGGAGTTAATTCAAAAACAGCTCTTTCTGTGACATATAGTACAGGTGTGTTTCTCGTTTGTGCAAATTGACCACTAAAAGTAATATGTTCAACTTGGCTAACAAATTTTTTGATTTTTCCTTCATTTAGTATTTTTAATTTTCCATCCTCTATGGCAATTTTTAATCCACCTGCTGTAAAAGTACCACAATATACAATAGATTTAGCGCCCTGAGTTATATTGATAAATCCTCCGGCACCAGCAATCCTTGACCCAAATTTACTTACATTAACATTACCATATTGATCTGCTTGGGCTAGACCTAAAAATGTTACATCGATGCCTCCACCATCATAAAAATCAAACTGGTTTGGCTGGTCGATAATTGCCTGCGGATTCATAGCACACCCAAAAATCAATCCACTAGCTGGAACTCCTCCCACAGCACCTTGTTCAATAGTTAGTACAATATCTTCAGCTAAACCTTCCTCAGCAGCAACACTTGCCACTTCTGAGGACATACCAAAACCTAAATTAATTACCCCAGGAATTAATTCCATTGCTGCTCTACGTGCAACAATTTTGCGTTCACTTAATTCTCTTTCAATAGTGGACGCGATTACAACCTTTGCAGCGCCACAAAGGGCAGGATTATATTCACCGACAAAACTTTGCCACTGTTTTTCCTCAACAACAACATAATCTACTAAAATACCAGGTATTTTAACAAGTCTAGCATCTAAAGAACCCTTTTTTACTTTGCGCTTAACCTGAGCTATAACAATGCCTCCGCAATTATGACCAGCTTGAGCAGCAGCTAACATATTCAAATAAGAAACTTCATCCTCCATACTTATATTTCCATCCTCATCAGCAGAAGTGCCTCTGACAAAAACTACATCAATAGAGAAAGAAGGATAAAAAAGGTATTCTTTACCTTTAACGTCTATTACTTCTACTAATTTTCTTTTTGAGATGCTATTTAAAGCCCCTCCTGTAATTCTCGGGTCTACAAAAGTATGTAACCCTACATGAGTAATTAGTCCTGGGCGACCCGATGCAATTTCTCTGGCTAATTGCGCTATTACACCTTGCGGAATATTATAAGCTTCTAGTTTATTTTCATTGATCATTTTAACCATTTGATTAGCAAAACCATAATGACCACCTATACAGCATTTCACTAATCCTTCTCTGGCAAAAAGATCAGTACCTAATCCCTTGCTATCACCAATACCATTACTATGCACTAGTGTAATGTCCTTGGGATGTCCATCTTCTTCAAATCTTTTAGATACAGCCTCATATAAAGCACCAGGCTCATTCAATCCTCCACTGCTTCCTTCAATCCAGAGTACACATTCATCTTTTATAAACACTGCCGCATCTTTAGCACTAATAAATTTCGGAGCCATTCTCAATTACCCCTTTCTCGTAAATACCTTGATTATAAGCCTAACTGACGAGCTATAACTGTGCGTTGAATTTCAGAAGTACCCTCAACAATTTCTAATACTTTTGCATCACCGAAATATCTAGATACAGCGTATTCAGTCATTATTCCATAACCACCGTGAATTTGGATTCCCTGGTGAGCAGCTTCCATTGCCATTTCTGTTGCAAAAAGCTTAGCCATAGATGCTTCTTTAGAAAAAGGTTTCCCGGAATCCCTTAAAACCGCCGCTTTATGCACCATAACTCTAGCTATTTCTGTCTTAGTAGCCATATCTGCTAATTTATGCTGAATAGTTTGAAATTTACCTATTGGTTTACCAAAAGCAAATCTTCCTTTAACATAGTCTAAGCAAGCATCCAGTACTCCTTGAGCTAAACCTACAGCCATGGAAGCAATTAAGATTCGTCCGGTATTTATTGTAGAAAGAGTCTGTTTCAGACCTTCTCCTCGTTTACCCAAAAGGTTTTCTGCAGGAATTCGACAGTCATCAAAACTCAGTTCCCTTGTATCAGAAGCCCTCCACCCAATTTTTTTAAATTTTTTACTAATGTTAAACCCTGGAGTTCCACTAGAAACGATAAAATTGCTAATTTCTTTTTTTTCACCTGTTCCAGTGACAGCAGCAATTACTACTGGCCAAGTTATATCTGTCCCGGAATTAGTTATAAAGATTTTACTTCCATTTATAATCCATTCATCACCATTTAAAACAGCTGTTGTTTGGATTGCTGCCGCATCACTACCTGCATTAGGTTCAGTCAAACCAATTGCTCCAATTTTCTCTCCAGCAAGAATTGGTGCCAAATATTTTTCTTTATGTTCAGTAGTTCCAAAATTATTAATTAGTGATGCACACGATGAATTAGCCATTATAGAATTTGCCACTGAATTATCAATACGTGCCAATTCCTCAAGAACTAAAGCAAAGGTCAAAACATCCATTCCGCCGCCATTATACTCCTCCGGATAGGGAATACCTACTAAACCCAACTCACCCATTTGTGCAAAAAGATCATAAGGGAATTCCTCTTCTTCCCATGATTTTTCTGCGATAGGTGCAATTTTTTCTTCAGCAAAACGACGGGCCATTTTTTGTATCATCAATTGTTCTTCCGAAAGTTCAAAGTTCATATTATAGACCTCCTATCATAAAAAAAATTATTCTTTAACTATATCAGGTGTTAATACTTTTAGAACCGTCTGTCCAGCCGCTACTATAACTCCATTCTGGTTTGCACATGTAGCTTCATAGATACAACTATTTCTTTCTTCCTGTTTTTCAATTAATACAAGTTTAGATGTAATAGTGTCGCCCATAAAGACAGGAGCCTTAAATTTAATATCATATCTATAAGAAACTGCCCCAGGAGAAGGTACTTTAGCAGCCATATATCCCATTAATGTAGCAATAAAACCTACCATCAAAGCCCCTTGAGCAATTCTAGTACCAAACTGAGTTTGCTTAGCGTACTCTTCATTCAAATGAACTCCATAAAAATCACCTACTATTCCAGCAAATGCATAAATATCGTATTCTGACACTGTTTTGGAAAATGACTCAGTCTCCCCTATTTTGAGATAATCCATATGTGGATTCATGTTTTTATAGCCTCCATTTATATATTCGGGGGCATATAGCCCCCAAATAGTTAATTATTAAATATTCTTTTTACTTTTTAGCTTCTTGAATCATATCGAATAATTCTTGCCCTCTTGGGATATCTTTTACAAGCTGTTCTACGGCTGGTTGTGCTTTTTTCTTGAATTCTGTGAGGTCAGGCTTCACTACTGTAACTCCACGGTCTTGCATATCTTTTATTGCTTTATTATAATGATCCATATAAATTCCACGTGCATATTCTAATGCTTCATCAGCAGCCTCTGTAACAGCTTTTTGCTGTTCCTGAGTTAAGCTTTTCCAAGTTGGTTGACCCATAAGTAATACAGCTGGTAAATAATGTACTTTTGTTATGTTATAATATTTTGCAACCTCTACGAACTTATCTTGCATAAATTGGTCAGGAGATGTATCTGCACCGTCAACAACTTTTTGTTGTAAAGCTACATACACTTCGTTATAAGCCATTGGAGTTGGGCTAGCACCCAAAGCATTATACGCCCCAACATAACCTGGAGATTGCATTACCCTTACTTTCATGCCTTTCATATCATCTACTGTTTCAATAGGATTATTGGAGAATACATTTCTCTCCATTACGGATAGAAAACCAAAGCCTATTAACCCATGTGGTTCCAGCATTTTCAAGAACTCTTCAGGCACTTTACCTTTACTTAATACTTTATTTGCTTGCTCAACACTATCAAATAAATAAGGGACATCAAACAATGACCATTCAGGAATTGTATTTTCTAGTACAGCTTGGGCAGTTACCAAAGTATCTTGTGTACCAGCACGAGCAGCCTGAATCATCTGCACCTCTCCACCTAATTGGCTAGATGGGAACATTGCTAATTCAAGTTCTCCATTTGTTTTTTGTTTTATTAGTTCGTTCCATTTTAAGCCTAACAGACCATAATGGTTATCCATGACCAAAGTAATACCATAGTTTAACTTTCTGGCCTTCACTTGAGGTTTAGGTTCCTCTTGTTTTTGTTCACTTTGTTTAGGAGGTTCTTCCTTTTTCTCTGCTCCACCACACCCAGTTAAAGTTACCATTAATGCTACCAACAAAGTAAATAGAATTAAGAGTTTCAACTTACCAATTTTCATAGTTATAACCCCTTTCAATTTTTTTGGCTTTAAACCTAAGATTGGGCAAAATTATTTTCATTTATCACCCCCTATTTTAAACTTAACTTTTTTTTAATAGACGCCCTTGCCAAATAAGGATGGCAACCAAAGTGATAGTTGAGGAATATAAGAGATAATAAGGACATCCACTATTAATATAAATAAAAATTTAAGTAGCGGTGATATAATTTCATCCAACCGAATTTTGGCAATTGCACAAGCTACAAAAAGATTTACTCCAACAGGTGGCGTGAGCATACCTATAGCCAGGTTAACAACCATAATTAAACCGAAATGCACAGGATTAATCCCATACTGGATAGCAATTGGAGCTAATACTGGAGCAATAATCAAGATAGACGCCAAAGTTTCCATAAACATACCAACAACAAGTAAAAATAAGTTAGTTAATAACAAAAATACGATAGGACTAGCGGATAAACCAATCATTAATTCAGCAACTTGACTAGGAATTTGTTCCCTGGTAACTACCCAAGCAAATCCCGCGGCATTTCCAACTATAATTAAAATTATCGACATAGATACACCTGATTTCCCAAATGTATCAATTACCTTATTAAACTTAATCTGACCATTAATCAACCCTACTAAAAAGGCATACGCAACAGCTACCACTGCAGCTTCAGTTGGTGTAAATATGCCTCCATAGATACCCCCAAGGATAATAATTGGCATAACCAAAGCTGGTAAGGCTTCCCACGTGATACGGATTTTTTCCTTCCAAGTGAAAGTATCACTTCCACCATAACCTTCAATCCGCGAAATAATATGCACCGTAATAATCAGCGTGAAACCAATAAGAATCCCTGGTATAAAACCAGCCAAAAAAAGATCGGCTATAGAAACTCCGGCAGCTATTCCATAAATAACCATAGATATACTAGGGGGAATAATAACCCCCAACTCACCAGAAGAAGCACAGATTGCGGCAGCAAATCTTTTGTCATAACCTTCCTTTTCCATGGCTGGGATAAGAATACTTCCTATAGAAGCTGTAGTAGCGGAGCTAGAACCTGATAAAGTAGCAAAAAACATAGAAGTTACTACTGAGACTGCACCTAACCCCCCCCGTATATGCCCAACCATTGTCTTTGCCAGATTTATCAATTTTTCAGAAATACCACTCCACTGCATTAAGTCACCTGCCAACATAAAGAAGGGTACAGCCATTAAGGGAAAGGAATCCATATTAGCAAACATCGATTGTACTACGGCAAGCATAGAGGTCATACCTGACATTTTCATAGCTATTATGGCAGAAAGCCCTAGAGAGAACGCTACAGGAACACTTAAAAAAAGCAAAATCAATAAAGAAAATACTAAAGGTAATGCCATATCTTTATACACCTTCCTTTAGCAAAAATTTTTCTATAAAAACTACAATACCATTAAATACCATAAATACCATTGATACTGGCAAAGCTGCATAAACATAGGTCATAGGAAATTTTGTTACCGGGGAAGTTTCAGTACCTGACAAAATGATCATTTCTAAACCAATCTTACTTAATACCAAAAAGAATACAAAAGAGATTACAATAGCAGAAAATGTAATGATTTTAGATACTAGTTTAGGAGTAAAATGAACAAAAATTTCCAAAGATATTAATGACGATCTTCGCATAGCTACTGATGCGCCTAAAAATGTGCTCCAAATCATCAGATAACGGGCTATCTCCTCGGTCCAGGGAATAGTAAATCCGAGTAGATATCTGCAAAAAACTTGAATAAATACAAAAATGCTCATTAATAACATCATAACTCCAATAAGTTTAACTAGAAGTTTATTTACAACATCCATTAAGTTTACATATTGCCGTAATATACTTGCCTTCACCACCTCTTGCGGGGTTTCTAAATTCATCTGTCATCGCCTCCGTCTCTCCAACTTAGTTATTAATTATTAATTCATCTTTTTCAAACTACAATAACCATTTATTTTACATTTTTTTAATACCTCCTTATTTAGACTTTGCAGTTTTCTCAATATTTAGCCTATTAAACATTTTTAAATTATATAATAATTAAAAAAAAGTTTAACTTTGAATTTTTCGACTTTATTCAACTTTATTAATTTTACTAGTTATTATCAGAATTAAACGTCTATTCCACAATTCTTAACTAACAGGGTAATCGAATTTGCTTAGAGAAATCAAACTTAACAATTTACATAAATATGGATATAAAGTTTATTTGCACATTTACATTTCGTACATGTTTTAAAAGAGAAACACTTGTTTAAAATCATGAACTTTTATAAATTATATTATTCTATCCTTTTTTTTAAAATCCTGCTAACTATAAAAAAATATTCTGAATTTTTTGTCGAATTAAGTCGATTTTTGATTGTTTTTCTAAAAAGTTGCTATTGTAATAGTTGATGAAACCAATTAAGTGATTTATGATAAAGAAACTAATAAAGCGAATCGCAGTAAACTAAAAACTAAGCCACAAATTAGGGCATTAAAACCTACCAATCTATTCTTAAAGGGGTAATACATGTTTGAAACAACCAAAAAAAAATCCAGTACATTAAAAACTTTGAAATGGTCAAAGTTCTTGATGACTTTTTGTTAAAGGCACAAACAAAGGGGCTTAGCTATCAGGGATTCTTACATAAAATTATTAATTATGAGCTATTAAAAGCAACGGGATAAGTGGCTTAAATGGGCTGCTTTCCCGGAACGACAGACAATTTCAACATAACCGAGCAACAATCACTAAGTAAAAACAGTTGCAGCAATTAAAGAAATTGTTGTGGGTTGAAAAAACTATAACCTATTGATGATTTAATGTTTATGGCTATGGATAGCAATTAAGCTAACATGTTTTTTCAGCTTATAACAAACTCTATGGGTCAAATCTCAATTATTATAACTTCCAATAAAGGACCCGGAGATTGGGGCCAACTACTAGGGGTCCAGCAATACAACCGCAATTTTGACCGAATAATTCATGAGTATAATCGAAAAATATTTAATTTTTGTTTGAGGTGAAACTCAAAAAATCAAAAATACCAAAGCTTTAATATCAAGGCTTTGGTATTTCTCAAATGTACTGAATGTACAAATTCATAAATGTGAGGTTATTCATTTAAACTGTATAGTAATAGGGTCAAGCCGAAAAAATCATTTAGAAATATAATATTATGCTTTAAAGGTTATTTAGCAAAATTTGTTCACAAATACTTAACGGTTACAAAAAACCTAGATATCTATTGAGATAAATGAGAATTTTATATTTAGATTTCCTTAGGTATCATATTATAGGTAGAAAATCAAAATACATCAAACTAGTTTTTCCCTTGCAAACTGACTTTTCCCGTATTTATTCCAAATAGTTATGCTTTCGCTCCATTGAGCTTTTGTTAATGGGGAATCTTCTCTATAATGACTTCCACGACTTTCATCACGCATTAGAGCAACTGAAGACATTATATTAGAAGTATCTATTAAATTTCTTAATTCTAAACTTTCCCTATTCAATCCTAAATCCGACTTTGTGAACTCTTCCTTTATTTTATTCAAACCTTCAATGCAGCTTTTTAAGGAATTTGCATCTTTTGTAACAAGGAAATTTTGCCAAAATAAATCTTGTAGATTTATCTTCATCCTATTTACTGTATCCTTATCTAGTTTATTTATTTTCGGTACTTGATTCATTATTTCGTTTATTCTGGATTTAAAAATTTTATTTATATCTAGTAGTGTTTTTTCTCTTGCATTATTTGCAGCCTTAATTCCTGCCCTTTTCCCGAATATTTGACAAGTTACAAGCATATTTCCACCTAAACGATCTGCTCCATGGGGCCCACCCGCAGTTTCACCAGCAGCAAAAAGATTTTTTATACTGGTTTCACCATTTCCGTCGATAAGTAACCCGCCATTAATCGCATGTCCAAAACAAGCAACTTGAGCAGCATTTGCTGTAATATCTAATCCACAATCTAACATCCATTTCTTTGTTACATCCCACATTTTATGAAAATCGCTTTTTTTTGGAAGGTTATTGATGTATTCTTGTGATTTAGTTAAGTCCAAAAATACTTTACTTTGCGGATTCTTTTTAAGTTCATTTTGTATAGATATTTCTATATAACGTGACATGTCACGGCTACTAAAAGGAAAATGCCTGCTTTTTTCAAGTATACAGCTTTCTTCAGTTATACCTTCAGGTATATATTTAGTTAAGAAGTTAATACCCTTATCATTATAAAGAACTGGTTTGCCTTCCCACATCCAGGCACTTAAAAAAATCTTTGTCGGATGTATTATGCCTACTCCAGCCTGCATAAACTCCATATTAACTAATTTAGCTCCTGCTCTCCAACCAAGACCGTAACCATCACCAGTAATTTCAGTTGGATTTTGATTATATTTAAAAAGTTGACCAGCTCCACCAGTAGTCAAAATAACTGCTTTAGCTTTAATTAAAATTAGTTCCCCCTCATCATTTATGCATAAAGCTCCATAACAACAACTTTTATAAACAATTAAGTCAATTGCAGTAGTTTTATTCAAAATCTTTACCTGTGCTTTTTCCAAGCCCTTTGCTAATGCTCTAATTATTGGAATAGCGTGGTTTTTTATTATATGCATCCTTGGCTTCGAGGCAAAACATCCTCTTACCTCTATATACTTTCCTTTACTATCACGCTCAATATTAACTCCTATCTCCTCTAAGTCTTTTATCACTTGAGGAGCCTCTTCCGCTACAATCCTAGCTAAAGTAGGGCTACAGGTTCCTTGTGCAGCTTCTAAGATATCTTTATAATGTTCCTCCGGGGTATCAAATTCATCAACCTGGCCATCTGAGGCACTAAGTCCAGCAGTCTCTACGATTCCATAGGCGGTAGAGCCCGAAGTACCAAATACTCCTTTATCTATAAGAGTTACCATAGCTCCATTTTTTGCCGCCTCTAATGCAGCCCTAGCCCCTGCTCCACCACCACCTATTACTAACACATCGGTAATATGCTCGAAATATTCAGTCATTGCAATTCTCCTTTTTTAATTATTTCATGCAGAAATCCCCTGGTTAAGTTGATTACAATATTTTACTTAAAAATTTCTGTATTCATAGATTTTAGATTAGGAGAAATATGTATAGGGAATTCTATATGATTAATTATATCTTTTTGCAAATCGACGCCAGGTGCTATTTCTATTAATATTAAGCCTTCAGTTCCCAATTTAAAGACAGCTCGTTCAGTTACATATATAACTTGTTGTCCTCTATCTAAAGCATTTTTACCACTTAGTGTAATCTGTTCTACTTCAGGAATTATCTTTTTGAACTTTCCCTCTTGAATTATATTTAATGTTCCCTTTTTTACTTCTGCTTTAAAACCACCGGAAGTAAAGGTACCACAGAAAACTATTTTAGGAGTACAGTAAGTAATATCAATAAACCCTCCGCAACCAGGTATAACACCATTAAACTTACTAACATTCACATTTCCATAGCGGTCTAATTGACCACATCCTAAAAATGTTATATCAAGGCCTCCACCTCTGTAGTATTCAAACACATTAGTAGGATCAATAATTGCTTCAGGATTAATATTAGTTCCAAAGATACTTCTATCACCCGGTATTCCACCCAATGAGCCATGTTCTGGGAAAAAAGTATAACCACCAATAGAACCATTTTCTACAATAATCCTTGGTATACCCACAGGTATACCAACTCCTAAATTAATGGTTTTAGGTATCTCTCCTATCTCCTGCGCAGCCCGCCGCAAAATTACTTTATTAACATCCAAAGGCAGTGGTTCAAATTGTGCTAGAGGCATTCGAATCTCCCCTGTAAGCACTGGATTCAGATTCCCCCCTGAGTATGATTGTTCTTCATCTACAACTACTGCATCAACCATGATCCCGGGAACAATTACCGAACGTGGATGTAATGTTTCTGATTTCGCCAATCTTTTAACCTGGGCAATTACTTTACCTCCACATGCCTTTGCAGCCATTGCCATTGACAAAACTCCCAAATTCACGGGTTCTTCTTCTAAAGAAATATTGCCATTTTCGTCCGCTGTTGTACCTCGGATTATGGAAATGTTAATTTTTGGGTTTTTATAACCTAAGAAAATCTCCCCTTTGAATTCTACAATTTCCACAAAAACATTAGGTGTGACCTCATTCATGCATCCACCCTCTATACGTGGGTCAACAAATGTGTTTAAACCTACTTGTGTTAAAGTATATTCTAAGCCAGAGGCTATATTTTGCAGCATCTGATATGCTGTACCCATCGGCAAAACATATGCATGAATTTTATCTTCTCTTAACATCTGACTCATTCGAGAAGTTTTCAAATAACTAAAACCGCTTCCTATGCTACTTTTTATCATTCCTTCATGAGCAAAGTTTTCCATTCCTAATCCCTGCCCCATACCATAAATTACTGTATGGAATTCCGTCAAGTTTTTAGGTTCCCCTGTACTCAAAAACCTTTCTTCTAAAGTCTTTAGAATTTTTTCTGGTAGCAACAAGTTCTCACAACCACAGACTGCAATTGTATCACCATTATTTATTAGTTTTACAGCCTCTTTTGCAGTAACAACTTTTAATCCACTCACCGAAATCCCTCCTGATTTTTATATAGAATATTTCCACTCTAATTAAGCAAGCTTGGTAACCATAATGATACTGCAGGGAAAAATATAACAATAAGTACAACAATAATAAAAAGTAATACAAAGGGAATTGTATCTATAGAGGCTTGGACTACTGATATTTTGCCAATTTTAGAAGCTAAAAGAAGGCAAAGACCAAAAGGCGGTGTTATAAGTCCTAAAGATACTGTCATACAAACGACTATTGCTATTTGCATTTCAGGAATACCCAGCCCATTCCCGATGGCATTTGCAACAGGTGAAAAAATTATTATTGCCGGGACTCCATCAATAAACATGCCCACAATAAAGAAAACTAACATTATAAACATTAGCCCAATTTGCGGAGAGTTTGTAATACTTAAGACAAATTTGGTTGCAATATTAGGTGCTTTTAAAAAAGCTATTAACCAACCAAAAAGTGTTGACGCTGCAATAGCAAATAAAGGTAATGCTACAGTCCGAGCTGCTTTATTTATTATCGCTCCAATATTAGTTAGTGTTATTTCCCTGTAGAAAATTCCCAATATTAAAGCATATAGCGTTGCTATAGCTCCTGCTTCGGTTGCCGTAAATATTCCGCCAATGATACCTCCGATTATAATCACAGGTATCATCATGGGCAGAGTACCGTTCTTTAAAGCTGATCCGATTTCTTTAAGGCTAGCCCTTTCATTTGCAGGCCAATTGTTTTTTTTAGCCAACATATATGCATATACCATTTGAACAAAACCTACTAATACACCAGGAATAGCACCTGCCAAAAAAAGCTTTGATATAGATACTCCACTAATGGAACCATAAATTACCATAAGCACACTAGGTGGAATAATGGTCCCTATTGTAGAAGAAGCTGCCGTAATAGCGACAGAAAAACCTAAAGGAAAGCCACTCCTATGCATTGCCGGTATTAGTATCGACCCAATTCCTGCCGTATCTGAGGTGGATGTACCACTTACACCTGCAAATAACATACTTACTAATATATTTATATGAGCTAAGGCGCCCTGGAAGTGTCCAACGAATACTCTTGATACCTGAATGATTTGCTCCATAGCTACTCCAGTAGACATCAACACACCCACGAGCATAAAAAAGGGAATGGCTAATAAGGGAAAATATTCTAAAGAAGCGTACATTCTTTCAATAACTAAAATAGGAGGTTTACCCATAATTACAATAATTAAAAGCGACGAACTAGCTAGAGCAAAAGCAACTGGAACTTTTAAAAGGACTAATACCAGAAATAATGAAATTAAAGTTAATAATAGAGCAATTTCACTCATCTTATTCACCACCCCTTTCAGATATTAATGCATTAAGTAATTGTTCAAGTGCCGCTAAAATTATTAGTATACCAGATAGGGGAATTACAATAACAACATAACTTAGCCTTATCCCTTATCCCTAATGCATAAGACATTCGGCTAATAGCCATCTTAACGAACTCAGCACCATAATAAAACAACACCCAACCAATCAAGATTTCTAAAAATATTGATAAAAACTTTAAACTTAAATGAAATCCCTGTTTTTTCTTCCATGATTCCGGGAAAACATCAATAACAAAGTGCTCATCAGTTCGCACTGCAATTGATGCACCCAAAAAGGCAATCCAAATAAATGAGAAAACTGCCAGATCATTAGTCCAAATAAAAGATGTTTTAAATAAATTACGAGCTGTTATTTCAATAATTGTACAAAAAAGCATTAAAATTACAGCAAAAATTGATAAGGAAGATATGAGTTTTTCCCAAAGATTATTAATTTTAGTTAAAATAGTAAAGAACCTGGAGTTTTTTAATTTAAACGCAAGCATGATCATCCTCCTTATGATCCATAGTTATAAGCAAAATTTTATAGTTAAGTTAATTTTACTCCCCGCCTATAACTTCCATAGAAATTTAAGGCGGGAGAGTAAAGTATTACCTATTGTATTTCATTTATAGCTTTTAAAATATCCTCTGCACTATTAGCTTTTGCTACTTCATCATATAGTTCAACTATTAAAGAACGGAAAGCTTCTTTATTTACATCTGTAGTTATAACCGCACCTGTATTTTCTAAATCTTTAATAGCTTTCGCTTGAAAATCCAAGGTAACATCTAAGATGTGCTTACCAGCATCTTCAATTGTCCCTTTAACAATTGTCTTAAGATCCTCTGGAATCTTATTCCATGTTTTATCACTCATTAGTAACGTGGCAACATACCAATTATGGTCGGTTGCAGAAAAATACTTGGCTACTTCATGAATTTTATACTGGTATAGAAGGTCAGGTGCGTTTTCGACTGCACTTACAACACCTTGCTGCATTGCAGTGAAAACTTCAGGCATTGGCATATTGGTAGGATTCCCTCCAAAGGCACTCCATACTTTACTTTCAGTTGGATTGGCTTGAACCCTAATTTTTAACCCTAGTTTTTTTATATCATCAGGAGTTCGTACTTCTCCCTTGGTGTTTACGAACCACCGTGAACCAATAGTAGCTGGAGCCATTAATTTAAGGCCAACATTTTTGTCTTCAATTGTCTTTACTAAAGTCTGCCATAATTTATTATCTGGGCTCAATCCCTTTTTAAAGGTATCAAAATCTTTAAAAATATAAGGTACGCTGAGCAATTGGAGTTCCGGAACTACAGATGCAAGATTAGCACCGCCTATTATGGCTAAATCAATACTTCCACTACGCAATCCTTCCATCATACTTATTTCACTACCTAATTCTTGTGCCGGATAAATATTTATCTTTATTTTTCCGTCTGTCCGTTTTTCCATTTCTTTTGCAAGATAATCCAACTCCTCATAGTAAAGTGAGCCTTTTACTGCCTCTGTTCCAGCTGATAAAGTTATTGTTTTAACCTTGGCTGCATTATCTGTTTTCCCTTCTTTGTCCTCTTTTTTCACTTTACTTGTCCCACAAGCAGTAAGGAAAAACATCACACATAAAACCATTATAAGGATTTTTTTTAATTTAAACATAATTTCATCTCCTTTAATTTCGCTTCATCATAATTTTTTTTATACCTTCTTGAACTACTACACCTTCTTGATTAATAATTTGTAAAAACAGCGTCACTACACCACGATCAGGCTTACTACCGCTATTTTTCTTATTTTGCACCTTGACTCTTACAAAAATAGTATCATCAAATAAGATTGGAGCTTTAAAATCCCATGATTCTATTCCAAGAAAAGCAATTGCTGAACCATCTAATAAGCCTAATCTGGATAATAGACCGTGAGAAATAGCTAGACCCAAAAGTCCGTGTGCTATTCTTTTTCCAAATTGACTATTTTTCATATACTCCTTACTTGTATGTAACTCATTATAATCTCCAGTCATTGCCGCAAACATAACAACATCCGTTTCAGTTATAGTCCTAGTCGGTGATACATATATGGCACCAACTTCCCAGTCATCAAGATACTTTCCAAGCATAGACTCCTCCCTTTCTATTTTTTTATTTAAAGGACCCATATCAAAGCGTTTGATCACCCCCCGGCTCAAATAACTTGTGTCAATAGTTACCTTAGAAGTCCTACCGAACAAAAACATTAATATAGCTTTGCCTTATATATGCGGTTAATGTCGTTATTATTATTTTTATATAGAAAAGTAACTATTGTAAAGGACAGCTCTGTTCGCTATAATAAAATAGGTTTCTCATGCAAAACAAAATTTGAACAATACATTTATGTATGTCTGCCAAAAATCTCTTTACCTAAAACTTGTCGTTTTGTTACTAAATAACAAATGATTTCCAATTTTATAATGGAGTATATTCTCTATGAGTTTTTAGGATTCCTTCTTAATTATAAAAGTATTCTAACTATTGAATAGCTGTTGATAGTTCAAAGTTATCTAGGGGGTAGATTATGAAACATAAGAAATTATATGAAGTACCTTCCATTATTAAGACCATCAAAATTATTGAGTTCTTACATAAGAATAAAGAAGCGACATTCACCGAAATATTTACTGATCTTGATATACCTAAAAGTACCGCTTACCAAATCCTCAGCACTTTAGAATTTAATCGTTATATCAAACAAGATCAAAGTACAGGGAAGTATCTATTAGGATTTAAGTTTTTCGAATTAGGCTTTTCAGTGGGTGAAACAATTGATATTCGGAAGGAAGCATTGCCTGTACTAAAAGAATTAACTAATAAGACCCATCTAACTGCACAAATAGGTATCTTAGACGGATTAGAAGCAGTGTATTTAGAAAAAGTAGAATCTCCGGATGGAGTATTTATTAGAACTCGGGTTGGGAAAAGGTCTTTTCTACATTGTACTGCTATTGGTAAAGCAATATTAGCGTGGCAAAAAGAAGAAATAAAAGAAAATTTACTTCAAGAGATACAATTGATCAAGAACACAGAGACAACAATTACAGAAGTTAATTTACTTAGACAGGACCTTCAAATTACACGCAAACGAGGTTTCTCATTCGATAATGAAGAAAATTTACCACATATTAGAGGTATCGGTGTTCCGATATGGGGAGTTGATGGTGAGGTGAAAGTTGCGATTAGCATATCAGGATTAACAACCCAAATTTCCTTCGAAAATGCAGTTGACTATTTGCCCTTTTTAGAAGAAGCAAGTAATATTCTATCAATAAGATAGCTCTTATAGTCAACTCTTTCATTACTCATTAACAATAATTTTATGCAAAAAAACTGTACTTAGGGAATTGTTTGGTCAGTACCGATTTACTAAGTCTAAAAATAAGTTCTATTATTTACAAGTAGAACCTCCATCAATAGAAATTACAACTCCTGTCATGTATCTCGCTTGAGCTGAACGAATAAATAGGGCTGCATTGGCAATATCCTCAGGCTTACCAATATAATCTGCAAGCTTTCTTTCGATAAACTCTTGTCTCTTTTTATCACCTTTTCTTTTATAAGATTAGAGACCATTGGTGTTTCTACCGTACCAGGACAAAGAACATTTACTCTTATTCCATGTTCAGCATGATCAATAGCCATTGCCTTGGTTAACCCTACAATTGAAGCTTTTGAGGCACTATAGGCTGCACGATTAGCAAATCCTTTTTGAGCAACTTCCGAAGAAATGTTAAGAATAACCCCACCACTCTTTACCATTACCGGTAAGACATAGTGAGAGAATAAAAAGCAGGTAGTAACATTAAGATTAAAATGTAGTTCCATTCATCTAATGTATGGATAAGTACAGTTCCTTTTAATACTCCGCCAACATTATTAACAAGTATATCAATTTTTCCATACCTTTCTTGCGATTTTCTAACAAGTTCTTGAACGTCTTTTTCTATTGTGGGATTAGCCCGGATAATATACTTTCACCACCAATATCTTTTATCTCCTGTTCAATGCCAAGCCCCTCTCTTCATTTCTTGATGTAATTATTACTTTCGCTCCCTCTGATGCAATTTTTTTTTGCTAGCTTTGCCAATTCCGGAAGCTGATGCACTAATCAAAGCAACATTATCTTTTAATAGCATAGTTTGATACTCCTAAATTTATAAATTATTAAGCGAGTAGTAAGCCTGTACTTACTAGTACTGAACGGATTTCTTCCCTTTCCCTAGACGTAACGGGTTGAAGGGGTGGGCGCACATAGGCTGAATCAAATCTACCTAACATTACATTAGCCTCCTTCATACGATTATGCATATCCAAGAATGGCTCTTTGTAAAATGCTTGTGCTAACGGGTAGATTTTTTTAGCTAGATTACGACCCTCAATAAGGTCATTATTTTTAACGGCATTAAACAGCGCAACCTGCAAATCAGCAATTAGACTTCCATGTCCAGACAAAATTCCATCAGCTCCAATACATAAGCTAGGCAATAAGGCTTTACTGAAGCTTGTCAACACAGAAATATTCTTATCTAGCTTTTTAAGTTCACGGTAATTACGTTCATAAACTGTAATATCATTAGACCATTCTTTAATTGCAATTACATTATCAATTTCCGCACCAATTCTCACAAGATTTTCAGTTCGTATATGGAGGCCTGAAGTAATTGGATAGACAAAAACAATAATAGGCAAACTTGTTGCTTCAGCGATCTTTGCGATATGATTGTATGCCATTTCAGGGCGAAGGTAAGACCCATAATCATAAACAGTTGATGGAAAAACCAAAAGACAGTTCGCATTTTCTTTTTCAGCCATTTTAGCTAATCTAATAGCATTTTGTGTACCATCAGAGTATACGCCAAAAATTACAGGCACCTTACCACTTACCTCATCTATGGCAACATTTAAACAGTACTGTTGTTCTTCAAAGTTCAAAGTTGCCACTTCCGCTGCGTGTCCATTGATAGTAATACCATTAACACCTTCTGTATTTACAAGATATCGCAGGTGTTTTCTATAGTTTTTCTCATCAATTTCCAAATATGGGGTAAAAGGTAAAAGATTGGCTGGTATTACACCACTAAGAACTAGACTAGGCCTCAATCTAATCATCATCCTCCCATTATCTAACTAGAAAATTAAAATTAGAATATTTTTTTATTTTCTTTGTAAAACACGTGCTACTTTTCCCAAATATATAAATTTTTTCTTTTTTCCCCAAGGTAGTCTATCCCATATTCATTAATTAGCCACCTCCTATCACAAATTCAAGATACGATTAAGCATAATGATTCTACTAATATAATTTGAAAATCAAGATTACTATTGCTTATTATTGGAAAAACTTTTTTCCATTTTTCAATATTTTAAAACAGATGCAGGGAAAAATTAACTCTAATTATTTCTAACTCGCTCTAGCACAGAATCAAGTGATTTGAGCCAAGGTTTAAACCCATTTTGTTCCCTTATGGCCAGTAATGCCATTTCGTTGAGCCCTCCGGGCGTCATCTCTTCAGCAAGGCCACCAATATCTCCACCTTTTGCATGGCGAGCCTGAGATGACAGCGCCTCAAAAAAAGCAGTAGTATAATCAATGGACTCTTTCCTAGAAATCCCATTACTTTCACTCCATTTTACGATTTCCCATAAAAGGTCGTAGTAAGAACTCATTAGTGCCGTAATACTAAGTAACCCCTCCATTTTTTTCACATCATCAAGGGCTACTATTTTACCAAGTGGTGTAAAAAGTTCCACGACATCCCTATCGTTCGGACAAATTACAATTGGGCCAACTCTTCTTGACGCAAATGGAAGCGGAACCATGTGAATTAGTGTCCGAGTTTTCCCTATCCAACTAGCAATCTCGGGTAATTTATGATCAGACATTAAGCTAATAATACGGTGGTCCTCCCGAAAAGACAGGGGAAAAAGAATTTCCTTAGCAAATTTCGGAACAACAGCGAGAACAACCCACTCTGCTCTATTCAAAACCTCCTGATTGGAGCTAGCTACTGTTACGTTTTTAAACTTTTCCGCAAGCTCTGATGCTCGTTCAGCGTTTCGTGGTGATAAATATATTCTATGGTCTAGGTCTCCATAAGAACAAAGACCCGTTACAAGAGCCGATGTAATTGTTCCAGTTCCAATAAAACCAATGTTCACTCCCATATTCAAGCACTCCTCTCAATCAAAAGGGATGTTTATCAAAACCATTCCTTTGCTGTGTCGTTCTTCTAATGTATCCAGTCATTCATTAATGATAATCTGCCACGCACATCTCGTTATCAGAATGTTTCCCATATCTTTTTGTTAAAACCTCTAATAATAACAAGGATGTATAGCTATGTTGCTATTTTACACAAACCCACCACCCACTCTTATTAGAACACCCAGATTCTGCCTTGATAGAAATACAGCTCGTTCTAGAATTTTTTCCTGTGATTGTGGCACTAGATTCTTTAATGCATAATCTATTCCAAGATATTTGTAGGTTTCAATACCAAGACGATGATATGCTAATAATTCTACCTCTTTTAGTTTTTTAATGGATCTGCAGAACTCCGCAGTCGCAGATAGATTTATATCTGAATCATTTACTCCTGGAATCATTGGGATACGCACAGCAATCTCCAACGGATATTCAGACCGATCAGTTTTTCTAATGTTAGCTAGAATCTGTAAATTATCAACCCCAACCCAATATTTATGCAACTTCTTATCCATATGCTTAATATCTACATAGAGGAAATTTAGCCAAGGCAGAATTTTTTCGATATTTTCCCATGGAGCATAAAAACTGGTTTCCATCGCCGTATGAATCCCACGCTCTCTGCACTCTTGGAGGATTTTTGCAACAAAATCTGGCTGACATAAGGGTTCACCACCACTTATGGTAATACCACCACCTGAGTGAAAATAGAAAATCTCATCCTTAATGATTTCTCGTACTGCTTCCTGTACAGACATCAGGCGACCGTAGCTTTTTAAAGCCCTCCGCGGACATTTTGATACACAAATAAAACATTTTTTGCATTTAGTAATATCGTTTAATACTTTTGGTTCGTCTTCAGACATGGAAAGGGCCCCTTCGGGACATGAACGGATACATTTCCCACATCCTAAGCATAAGTCAAATGCATACCCCTTTTCGGTATAAGACAGCTGCGATTCAGGAGTTGAACACCAACTACACCTAAGGGGGCATCCTTTAAGGAAAAGCACTGTTCGTAGTCCCTCCCCGTCATGAATGGAGGTCCTCTCAATCCTAAGAACTGAACCTAGAAGCTCTGCATCCTGATTCATTAAATCACCCCACAGATATCCCATGTTGTACAGTGCGACCTATTATTTCATCCTGCACGTCTTTTCCAAGTTCCACAAAATAGGCAGTATAGCCTGCCACTCGTACAAGTAATCCCTTGTACTCATCAGGGTTTTTCTGCGCACGTATTAATTTTTCCTGGTCTATTACGTTAAACTGCACATGATAGACACCAAGACTACACATGCTCTTCAGAAGAGCCATCATCTGGGTTATACCATTTTCGGTAGACAACATAGCCGGCTCCACTTTCATATTTAGCAAGGTTCCCTGGACGAAACGCCCATGAGGAATATTAGCAACCGACTTTAGCACTGAACCGGGACCATTAAAATCTGTACCTCCACTGGGACTAACGCCATCTGCAAGTGGCTTCCAAGCATTTCGGCCGGAAGGAAGTGCGCCGACCTCTAGTCCAAAAGGCGTATTGCCAGACACGGGGAGAATCCCGGGGGTCATGCGTCCGAATTTGCTCTCATACTTTTCGATCTCATCAGCTATAAAGGTGAACATATCTCCCGCAATTTCATCAACCATTGGGTCATCATTACCATACTTAGGCGCATCAAGGCATAGCTTTTGGATTTCCTCGAATCCCTCAAAATTGCAGTCAAGTGCAATAAGAAGTTGTGCCATAGTTACCTTCTTCTTGTCATATACAAGATAACGCACTGCGGCAATACTGTTAATAAGGTCGGCTACACCAATCAGAATAATCCCGTTTCCAGTATTATATTTAGCTCCGCCCCAAGCATAGTCCTTAGCCTTTTCTATACATTCCTTAAATGTTAAGGAGAGTGCTGGTGATGGGCGATTCATGCAAATTTCATCAATTACATGGCTTCCCTTAACAACGGCTCGGGTTGAATATTCTATTTGTTTTTTTACTGCCGCTAAGAAATCTTCATATATTCTAAATTCAGTCGGCTTCCCGGTCCTTATGGATATATATTCTCCATTCTTCCTATTTTTCCCATCCAAAAGTGCCAATTCAACCACACTACCAAGATTAATATCAGCTAGAGCCGTATAGTGCCGCAATCGTCCCTCTAAATTGGTTTCTACACAGCCACACGGATTCCAGTTATATGCCTCCTTTAGCGGAATCCCTTTATTCATGAGCATCCTAATTCCAATATCATCGTTATGAAAAGCAGGGAACCCCGTCCCGAGACTGACTAAATCTACTATTTTTCTTAGAAAAGAGTTGGGGTTTTTAGCTAGACTATATCGAACAGCCAAAGAAGGCTGATAAAGCTGCACATCCATTGTTGCCTGGAGGATCATATAGGAAAGATCGTTAACCGCATCCCTCCCCGTATCATCCACTCCTCCAACGCAAACATTTTGGAACATTGGATAACCTGCAGCGAATTCTGCTGTTTGAGCATCCTGAAAAAGACATGGTTCACTAAACTTAACCCATAGACAATCAAGAAGCTCCTGCGCTTCCTCAGGATTGATACGCCCAGCTTCAATGTCTGCCTTGTAATAAGGCAAGAGATACTGATCCATGCGCCCCGGATTGTAGCTAGCAGCATTCTGTTCCATAAAAATACATATTTGATAGAAATAAAGTGATTGTAAAGCTTCACGAAATGTTCTTGCTGGATTTGCAGGAACATGGCTACAAGTTTCGGCTATCTCCAAAAGTTCCTTTTTCTTCAGCGGATTTTTTTCTATGGTAGCTAATCGCTTAGCTTCTACAGCATAGCGCTCTGCCAATGTTTTAATTCCTTCAGCTACAATCAAAAGAGATTTCAGATAATAATCTTTTTCGTAGTCTCCCGGTACTGTGATATCAAGTTCAGCTTTCCTCTTTTCCACCACTTTTACGATACCCAAAACCCCTTCGCAAATTAACCACTCATATCCGGCGGTAGTCTCTCCCCATCCACGAACTGCCTTGCGGTTTATATATATGACTCCATTATCACGTAGTTCACGAGTATCATCAGGAATCTGGGCAAGCCACTCTTCATAGTTAGATCGCCCTTTCCAGTAGGGACGAATTTCATCTTCAAATATTTTCCGATCATCAGATTTTAGATAAAACGGATCGTAACGTCGTTCACTAATGCTATCTAGTTCCTCGTTTAGTACGGACCAACATGTGTCTGGGCACAAAATACCAGCCCGCATCTTACTTCCCGAACAACCAACGATGAGTTCATCATCCCATATCTTAATAGTTTTCTCTTGGCATTGTTTACGAAAAGCCTTGGCTTTCTGAACTACGAGTGGCTCTCCATCTGTCTCACGGAAACTCTCTGTAAGAATTCTCGCATTCTCAAGTTCCATCTCAGGCCTATTTTCAAGCACTCTACTTTTCAAGCGATTTACCCGCTCCATGTATTTTGGTTCTTGTTTTTGTTGGGGCATATTAACACCTCCGTTTGAATATTCGAAAAATATAACTTTTATTTTCACCGGGATTCAATAGATATTTTGGCATCCTAAATCATTCATTGCCTTACAATGAAAATATAAAATTAATCATCCTATACATGGGTATCAAAAAGAGAGCCTTGTTTGAAGACCCTACCTCAATTGTATTTACTAACTTCTATGTATTTCCCTACTTGGTCTTACGTCTCATCATTAAAGTCTTAATACCTTCTTGAGTTACTGTACCATCTTGCTTAAGTATTTGTAAATATAGCTTGATTAATCCTCTATCTGGTTTACTTTTACTTTCTATTTTTTCAATCACTTTAACTTTAACTTTAATTGTATCCCCAAAAAAGATAGGGGCTTTAAACTGCCAAGAATCAATACCCAGAAAAGCAATGGCTGAACCTTCTAATATTCCTAATCGAAATAACAAGCCGTGGGAAATCGCAAGCCCTAAAAGACCAAAAACTATCCTTTCGCCAAAAATGGTTTCTTTTCCGAATTCCTCACTAGTATGTATCTCATTATAATCTCCGCTCATTGCCGCAAACATCACAACATCAGTTTCCGTTATTGTACGACTAGGGGTAATATATTCCTCATTTAATACCCATTCATCAAAGTATTTGCCTACCATTTATTATTCCTCCTTTTTAGTTCATTATTTTGAACGGTGGTTTTGTTTATTGTACAAACTATTCGACATGAATTAAAATATTCCTTTTTTATAATTAAAATTAGTAACGAAAAAATTCAAAACTGAATCTAGCCTCCTACAATTGTAGGAGGCTAGATTCAGTTCTATAACTTTTCATATTAATAACCTAAAATTAAATTTACGCTAAAAAACTTTAATTGTCTTTATTTTGGTTTAAGACTTTAAGTAATATCTCACTTATATCTAATACCTGCACATTCTCAGCTTTGGCCTTAATTGCATCATCCAACATTGTTAAACAAAAGGGACAAGCAGTACATACATGATTAGCCCCTGTTTTGAGTATTTCCTTAGTTCGGTTTTCATTAATTCTAGTACCTAGGTTTTCTTCCATCCACATCCGCCCACCACCAGCACCACAACAAAAACTTTTTTCCTTTATTCTTTCAAGTTCGAATAGCCGTGCACCTGGAATAGCTCTTAGTAGTTCTCTAGGTGCTTGATAAACATCATTATATCTCCCTAGATAACAAGAATCATGATAGGTGATGGAGATATTTATATCTGTTAATTGGATTTTCCCATCCTTCATTAGATTGTTTAATAGTACTAATAAATAGAATTAAAAAGCTATAAAAAATCATGTTCGGAAATCCTTCAGTTGGCTCAGGGGGAACACGATCTAAAAGCCAATCATTGATATTCGGCTTATGGAGCGTTTCTTAACAGAAAGCCACCTTCAATCAAGAGCAGAATCTATTGTAAGATGTATAAGAAGAAATTTTTTTCTGCTTTCAGGACTGGAATTATAAATTTAATTAAATTGATTTCCACTTATTCGCTAACCATTGATGATAATTTAATTCTGTTATATATTGCCTAATAATAGCAAAGGAGGAAAGATAATTCTCATATACCACCTTATTTTCTAGAGTTTCTTTAAATTTAGATACTCAACTTTCGCATCTAAATAAATGTGACTTGCTTAACTCTTAGTAGTGCTTGTATCTATTTAAGTATGTTACTTGATTTTTAAATAGACATGAAAAACACCTCAACTTTTGGTATAGTTGATTTGACGAAAAACCACAAATACCATACAGAAGAGGTGTCCCCTATATGATAACGG
>Ga0209643_1000897_pt1 | contig 36055 bp, 36 predicted proteins | sample AutmiccBRH37_all_FD_187383 | JGI IMG/M metagenome (GOLD analysis project Ga0209643, IMG submission 187383) | Deep subsurface microbial communities from Mt. Terri, Switzerland - Autotrophic microbial communities BRH/37_all (SPAdes) (version 2) | ecosystem: Environmental > Aquatic > Deep...
AAGTGATGGCGGTAAATCTGAATAGCGGGTTCTATGCGGCCAAGTTCCAGATCCCTGCGATGCGTAAACGCGGTGGTGGTTCAATTGTGTTCACGTCCACATTCGTGGGACACACAATCGGTTTGCCCGGCATGGGGGCCTACGCCGCTTCCAAGGCCGGGCTCATCGGCATGACGCAGGTTCTGGCGGCCGAACACGGGCCTGAAAATATCCGCGTAAACGCTCTCCTCCCGGGAGGCACGATGACGCCCATGGCCGGTGATGACGCGGGATCTCATGAAGTCGTGCGTGGTTTCCACGCACTCAAGCGCATGGCAGAGCCGTCCGAAATCGCCAAAGCAGCCTTGTTCTTGCTTTCTGATCACGCGTCTTTCGTGACTGGCAGCGCCATGATCGTCGATGGGGGAAACTCCATAAATAAACTGTAGAACAATAGACCGGACACCGGCAAACAGTCAGCCAGTGTCCGGTTTGTCCGCATAGCGGATGCTGAGCACCTGATGCTGCGCCTCATTTCAGTGGTCGCGCGCCAGCACGTGGCGGCACTCAGTTATGCAAGGTACAGTCCAGCCGAACTTCGGCATGCTGGCGGCGATCTTTGCCACCTGGTCATCGGCATGGATCTTGGCATTGCGTGCATAGGGGCGCAGTCGGTCGATCGGCCAGGACTCGATCTGGCTTGGCGCGAAGACGAGGTTCATGAATGCTCGGAAGGGGCAGGGCGGGCAGGCCGGTGGTCACAGGCCGGAGGGCCAGCGACAGGATCACGATCCGCAAACGAAAGCGCCCGAGAGGGGTCTGCTCCGGACGCTATTCTTCGATGATCAATTGGCAGGTCAAGAGGGCAGCCTGCCAAACGGAAATCACGCGTGGATTCGATGGCTTGTTGCAGGTGGCTTCCGATGGTGGCTTCCGTCAGGGGTGGCTTCCGCAGAGTGGATTCCCTGGCTTCCGCAAAAGAATCCAGCGCGCCGACGTCGTGATTCCGTAAGTCTTTGATAACGAGTCACTTTTTCACACGCTGGGCCGCAGGTGGATTCCGGGTGGATTCCCCGGTGAAACTGCCTGTCGCTAGCGAAATGCCGCGCTGCGCCCCCCCGCATACGTTTAGCGCCGGGGAGGAACCAAAGGAGGGGGGAGGCAATCCCTCCTCGTCGGTCAGTTGCCCTTGAGGAAGTCGTCGACGAACTCCGATACGGGAGTGACGCCGGTCACCAGCAGGTGATCCCTCGCCCTTGTGCAGGCGACATAGAGTAGGTGCCGTTCCGTGTTGTAGACTTCCTCAAGGTCCGCGTCGTCAGCCACTGACTCGATCCGCTCTGATTGCGGGATCACCTCGTCGTCGCAAGCCATGACCACTACTGACCGGAACTCCAGCCCCTTGGCGAAGTGCATTGTACTGATGGCGACTGCCCCGTCCTCCACTTCAACTTTTTCACTCAATTCGACCGCACGAACGCCCGCAGCTTTCACGGCAGAACGCGCACGTTTCAGTTCTGCGTCCGACCGGACGAAGACACCAACCTCGCGCGGTGCGCAGCCCTCCTTCAGTCGATCCGTGATCCATCCTGCAACCGCGCGACATTCGTGACCCTCATCGTTGCAGGCCAAGACCATCGGCGGAGGTCCGTCGAACATCGACACAGTGCCGCGCCGCCCTTCCGTGTTGCCATCCACATCCGAAACGGTTGACGGCAGGAGTCGATCGGCATGTGTGCGGATCTGATGTGACGTGCGGTAATTGATGCGCAGGGTGAAAGAGCGGCCGCGGACATCAAGGCCAAGCGCCTTCCAGGAAAAGGGCTGTTGAAAGATGCGCTGGCCAAGATCTCCGGCGAAGAAGAGACCGTCGCTTCGCCCTGCTGCCATGGCGGCGAAGAACCGCGCCTCCGTCACACCCAGGTCCTGCGCCTCGTCGATCACGGCGAAGTCGTAAGGGCGTGCGCTGCCTTGGCCGAAACTGTCTGCCAGACGGCCGAAAACGTCCGACCATGTTACAACGCCGCGTTCCCTTAGCCCAGCACGGACGCGTTCAAAGATGGTCCAAAGGGCTTCGCGCTGTTTGCCGCCGATCCGAGTCTTCCTACCGAGCCGCGAGACGTCACGGTAATCTTCCCACGACCGAAGCTGCCAGGCGTCCACGACGTCGTTCCACTCTCCGATCAGGAACTGGGTCGAGAACCTGTGTGCTTCGACTTCAGCTGCTGCTTTCGCGATCAGCGACTTGACCAATGCAGCAGGTGCGATCTGCGGCTGCCCAAACCGCTCGGAATAAAGGTCATACCCAACTGCCGAGACCGCCTTCACGACAATCCGCGCCGAAACCAAGGGCTCATTGCCCACGAGGCTGGCCAACTTGCTGCGCAGGGCATTCGCCAGCGGCTTGGAGAAGGTCGTCAGCAAGACCGTGGCAGAAGGATTGGCGCGGGCAAGATGGACCGCACGATGCAGCGCCACGATGGTTTTTCCTGTCCCGGCCGAACCCGAAACTCGGGTCGGACCGGAGAAGGATCGCTCGACAAGGTCAGCCTGGGCCGGATGCAGAAAGACCGCCCACTTGTCCCACGGATAGTCGAGCGCCTGCTTCAGTTCTTCTGCGTTGGCCAGAACGCGGAAGCGGCGCTGGGCGTCCGGGTGAGCAAACGGATCGGCTTCGACCGGAGCAGGTTCGGGCGGTTGCGGTTTCTCGCCCACAGCCAGTTTCAGCAGAGCTTCCTGCGCCTCTTGCGGCAAGTGCTCGATGATGTCGAACAATGTGTCCTCGGTGGCCGCCCGGACGTCATTCACCCATTCCTCGGGCACGCCAAAGGCCATCAGTTCGAACTTGCGTAGATTGTCGAAAAGGCGGGCCGCGGGCTTTGTGACAGGCGCCGGTGTAGCGGCCACCTCTTTGGGCTTGAAGATTTCCACCTCTTCAACCCGCTCGCGCACCTCGACAAGCTGCATTGCACCTGTTGTCGGGTGGCGTTCGATCTTGCGGCGTTCGGCCCATTTGTAGGCGTCGTCGTGGTGATCGACATAGACCAGCAGGATGCTGGAGGCCGTGCGATGGACGATGATCCGGATGTCAGCATTCACCCGCACCGACCAGAAGTTCGAGTCCTTGGCGCGGTCCAGCTTGTGGAAGGAGAGGCCGTTTGAGGTCGGGTCCAGTTGCAGGTCGAAGGCGGTGGTTTTTGCCGCCTTCTGCTCCTGCGCCGTCAGGCGGCCAAGGCTGTCGGTAAAGGTGTCGGCAATCCTGAATTCCATCACATTACCCTAATGTCGTCTCAGGCCACGCGAAATAGAAATGGCCGATGTAGAACTGCTCGTAGAGAAACCTCAGGTCGCTCTCCCAATCTCGTATCGCCCCCCAAAGGGAGTCATTCCGCTTGCGTTTGGCGTTTCTGGCGAATGCCGCGATAGACTCGGCCATCTTCTGAAGCCGAAGGGCTGACTTCGGCTCGCCCCACTGATCAAGGTAGGAGTTGGGGAATACGGGTGGCAGCGCACCATCAAAGACCTGCTCCAAGATCCGATGGCGAAGGTTGCTGGAAAGCCCGTTTGTTGAGCCAACTTGGTAACCCATGTATCGGAGAACGCCTTCCTGCATCCAATCATCGACATCTATCTTGCTGCGGCGACCGGGCTCCGCGTCCGTCGATGGCCACTTGAAAAAATCGTCCGGATTGGGCGGTTGCCGTCGCCTGCGAATCCACTCTTTGTTGATGGCATCCAAGACTTGGGCAGCTGCTTTCCACTGTCCTTTCTTGCGATCATTGGACCGAATTTCCACGGCGTTCCGCCATAGCCGCATCATCGCATCCATCCGCATCTGCGGGATTTTCTCGATGATCGGTGGCACGCTCCCCGCCATCCTATCACTCCACCGCAAACACCTTCATCACCTCGTCCCCGAGGTGGTTGATCACCTTCACCGCGATCCGCCCCGACTTTGGCTTCGCGAACGGCCGTGACGTGTCGGAATACAGGCTCTCCCACGCCTCCTCGTCGATCTCGGCCTTCAGTGTGGTCTTCAGCGCCTTGTAGGGGTCGTTGGCCCCCAGGAAATAGGCATGGCGGACGAAGAAGGATTCCTCGTTGTAGTCGGTGTCCAGCATCCAGAGGGCGATGCCGTCGGTGCCCTCGCTTTGCACCTCGCCGGTCTGGGGCTTGAAGACGTCCACGCCAAAGACCTGGACTTGCACCATCCCCTCCCCCGCATCGGTGATCCGGATATCCGGCTCGCCGAAAATCACGAACAGGTTGCCAGCACCGGTGGATTTCAGGTCGCCGCCCATGTGCAGGTCGGGGTTCATCCGGGCCTTCAGCACGCGGATGCGGCCCAGTTTGTCGAACTCGGAGCTATGGGCGTCGTAGTTGAAGGCGCAGCAGATCAGCACGTCGAAACCAGCATCGCCCGCCTCGCGCGCGGCGGCGACCAGGTCGGGGCGGCTGACAGTACCGAACTCGGGGCCGATGAACACGCCTGCGCGGCGCTGGGTGTCGCCTTCCATGAAGGTGCCCTCGGCGGCGATCCAGTTGCCGGGCCAACCCTTCAGGCTGGTGAAGGTGATCCGGTCCTCCTTGTGCGCCTGCTGCACGCCTGCTGCCTTGAGGTTTTCCAGGATCATGTGGGCGAAGTCGGTGAAGTCGCGCGGGGCCTCGGCCGCCTTGCGCTTGCCCTCGGCTGCCTCGTGTGTGTCGATCAGCTCGTCGTCCCAATCGACGGCGAGGGTGCGGTGGGGCGACAGGCTTTCCACGGTAAAGGGGCCTGCGACGCGGACCTTGGATTTGTCGTCGTAGGGCTTGTCGTAGAGGAATTCAAATTCGGCCTTGGCGGCGATGCTGGCGTCGATTTCACGCTGGCGGGCGATGCGGGCGGTCCAGAAGGTTTTGAGCGCGGTTTGTGCGGCGGCGGGCCAGCCTGAGGGGGCCTCACGCGGGATTTCCCATTCCATCAGGCCGTTCGCCGGGGCCATTTCACCCGAGGGGAGTTTCACCTCACCTGTCGCACGGAAGTCGATCTTTGCGCCTGCACGGCCGCCGGTTTCCACCTTGAACGGGTCGGGGTGGCCGGAGAGGGCGGTATTGAGGCCCTCAATGGCCTGCTCCACCGCAGGCTGCATCTTGTCCCAGATCACATCGATCTCGGCGTTGTTGGCGATGGATTTCAGCGTGATGTGCGGCACGCGGTCATAGACGAAGCCCTGGCGGATGCTGCCGTGGGTGGGGGTGGATTTGGGGACGGACCTTGTGACCTCGGCCTCTTTCTGCTGACCTTCGGGGCTGTCGGCCAGCAGGTAGTAGGGATAGCGCGCGCCCATCAGGCGTGAGCGGGCGAGGGCCACGGCGACGCGGCTGGTATCGATGGTGATCCAGCGCCGCCCCCATTGTTCAGCGACATAGGCCGTGGTGCCGGAACCGCAGGTGGGATCGAGCACCAGATCGCCGGGGTCGGTGGTCATCAGGATGCAGCGGGCGACGACATTCGTGTTCGTCTCAACAGTATATCTTTTGTCTTGGGCAGGTGCGGTATCATGCCAAGGATTGGTCATTTTGCGATAGTTGAAGTCTTCATGCAGCGAAACATACCGAGGAAAAGCGCCTTCAACGAACAGACGCCCTGATACGTTCAACCTCTTCATCTTGTCGTCGGTCGTGACCCAACACTTTCCTCTGGTCGGATCAAATCGCATGCCCTGAAAAGCAAAAGGGTAAACGCTTTTCTCAGAAAAACTTGGCGCCCACTGCGACACTGTTCCAAAGATCGCGCAATCGCTTGGAATCTTGGAGAAGTCTTGACGCTCTTCACTTTCAAGACGCCTCAGTTGTCCCTCTGGCCCTTTTACGCCAGTCCATCGTCCGCTTGGATCTGGCGTCGTTTCGGCATAGAGTTGGCGATATTTGACAGCTTTCATGTCCTTTGAATACCAAAGGAGATAGTCAACCATGCCTTCCAATGTGCGAGCGCCAAGCGGCATTAGTTTTTTGCGGAAGGTGATCTGACTAACGCAATTCTCGTCCCCAAACACCTCATCCATCAGCGCCCGCACGCGGTGGACGTTCTCGTCGCCAATCTGCACGAAGATGCTGCCGGTGTCGCTCAACAGATCCCGCGCCACGGTCAGCCGGTCGCGCAGGTAGGTCAGGTAGGAATGGATGCCGTCCTTCCAGGTGTCGCGAAAGGCGCGGACCTGTTCGGGTTCGCGCGTCACATGGGTCTTGTCGCCATCCTTCACATCGCGCGAGGTGGTGGACCACTGGAAGTTGGAGTTGAACTTGATGCCATAGGGCGGGTCGAAATATATGCACTGCACCTGACCGCGCAGCCCCTCACGCTCGGCCAGCGAGGCCATCACCGACAGGCTGTCGCCCGAGATCATCCGGTTCGACCAGTGCTGATCGTGCTGGTAGAACTCGGTCGCTGCCTCGGCATCGGGCAGGCCGTTGAAATCGGCGAACATGTCGAACTGGGGGGCGGGTTTGGCCGCCTTGGCGCGGTTGGCGGATTCGCGTTTCAGGTCGTCGATGATGACCTTGGGGTGGACCTTTTCCTGGATGTAGAGGGGCGGGGCCTGAACGATCAGGTCGGACCAGTCCTGCTCATCCTTGCCGCGCCAGACCAACTGCGGGTCCAGATCGCGGTTGCGGCGTTCGTATGCCAGCTGGATCGGCGTCTTGTCCTGATCGCGCATCAGGCTTTCGAACTCGGCCGTCGGGATGTTCTTGCGCGTGGCGTCGTGGGTGAGGGTTTCGACCTCGATGGGTTTTTTGGCCATGGGTCAGACTCTTCTTCTTTGGACAGTTACTGAAAAACCGGTCGCACGGTCGATCTGAAGCCAGGGGGTCACCAGTGCTTCGCCTTTATCCGTCAGGTGAAACATGCCGTCGTCCATGCGAACGCAGCCAGCGTTATCAAGCGCCTGCATGACGGAGCGATCCGGGTGGAGGAAGCCATCGTCAAGTGGAATGCCGGTCAGTGGTATCGGTCCATTTGCGATCTGGAGGTATGCAACGAGGTAGGCGGAGCAGCGGGGGCTGCGCCAATCGATGATGCGGTCGCTTTCGTACCACCAGGCTTTGCGAGCGGCTTCGTTTCGCGGTGCGGGCTCCAGCCGCTTGTTGGACGATGCTTCCGAAAGACTCGGGTCGAAGAAGGAAGACCAGTGATTGAGGATCTCGCGGGCGTCATGGAAGTTCATTCGATCAGGTCTCCCTGACGGGCGGGGCCAGCTCCGAGCGTTTCGAGTAGTTTGTCGAACTCCTCCTCCATCTCGTAAACCGCAGTGAACTCGGCAAACTCCCAGCGCCCGAACTTGCCGAGGTTGTTCACGCCCGGCACCCAGTAGGCGCGCATGGTGTTCGCCTTGTCCTTGGCATCCTCGCCGCGGTAGCCCTTGATCTCGACGATCAGGTTCAGCGGGTCGGGCCTGCCGTCGTCGACCTGGACGATGAAATCGGGCAGGTATTTGCGCGGGGTGGAGCCGGAGAGGTAGGGCACTTCGAGGCCAAGCCCCTGGTTCTTGACGTAGGACAGCACACGGGGGTGGGCCTCGGCGACGCGGGCAAACTCTGCCTCCCAGTCGCTGTCGCAGACGACCCAGTTGACATGGGACTTGTCGGGGCGCGTCTGCCAGCGCAGCGCCTTGGAGGTGGTGAAATTGACGAAGGCAGTCGTGCCGGTGGGATTGTAGGCGTCGAGGATCGCCTTGATCTGGTTCTCGCCCTTGAGCGTTTCGGTGATGGCGGCCTTGATCCGGTTCGCGGCCATGTCGGCGATTTCCCTGTAGACCAGTTGCGCCGGATAGGTGCCGCCCGTGCATTTCAGATAGCCGCCGTCCAGCCACTGGCGGGTGATGCGCTTCAGCTGGCCGAAGAGGTGGAGTTTCGGTTCTTCACCGGGGTCGCGGTATTTGGTGTAGAGAAGGTGCCGCGCCAGGTGGAACAGGATGGTGGACGAGCGCATGTCGTCCAGATGCTCCAGCGTCAGGTCCACGCCTTCGCCGATGATGCCCTGGTTGGTGGTGGTGGACGGGCCGAGCAACTGCGGCGTCAGTTCCAGAACGTGATCGGGGCCGAAGTTGGCCTCGAGCCGCGCGTCCGGGAGTTCGACCCGGTAGCCTTCGACGCGGGGGAAGGTGATTTCCAGCGCGTCGCGATCAGGCTTGACGGCATGGACACGGACAGTCTCGCGCGGGGCCGCAGGCGGCGAGATTACCGGTTTCGCCGTGAAGTCGAAGGGGATGCCCAGGACATCGGCATATTCGACGTTGAAGAGCCCTTCGTCGTTCAGTTCATACGACTGGCGGCGCAGCGCGCGGCCGATCACCTGTTCGCACAAGAGCTGCGTGCCAAAGGCGCGGACGCCAAGAACGTGGGTGACGGTGTTGGCGTCCCACCCTTCGGTCAGCATGGAGACCGAGACGACGCAGCGGATCTGTTCCCCGAGGCGGCCCTTCTTGCCGACGGTGTTCATGACTTCGCGCAGAAGGGTGGACTCGTCGATCTTGTCGCCAGCCGTGATGTCGCCCGTCCGCTCGACCATTTCGCGCTTGAACTGTTCGATCTCGACGGCCGCCATTTCGCGGAAATCCTTGTCGAGCGCCTCGCCGGATTCAAGCTGCGCGCTGTCGATCAGGATCGTGTTCGGCCGCGGCATGCGATTGCCGAAGTCGTCGTAGTTCCGGAACAGCGCGAGGCGGCCATTCTCAAGGGTGGTCTCGGTGCCGTCGTCGCTGACCCGATCGAAGCCCGAGATGTACTTGTAGATCAGTTCCGACGTCGCCGTGTTGTTGCAGACGACGATGAACACCGGTGGAACGCCGATCTGCTTGTCCTGCCAGAGCTGGAAGGTCTTTTCGTAATGACCGTAGAGGGCTTCCAGGGCGGTCAACAGCTCGACCGGCAGGCTGAACGGATCTAGCGCCTTGCCTGCCGCACGTCCCTTCTTGGGGAGCTTCTTGCCGATGTGGTCCCAGAGGTTGCGGAACTTGGGCGTGTCGCCGCCTGGCACGTTGTCGGCGATCGGCACGCGCGGCAACTTCACGATCCCGCATTCGATGGCGTCCATCAGCGAGAAGTCGGACATCGTCCAGGGAAACAGGGTGCCCTCGATATATCCTGAGCCTCGAAGGAAGAATGGCGTGGCCGACAGGTCGTAGACGAGGCTGATGCCAAGCTTCCGCTTGACCGCTTCCAGACCGGAAATCCACATGCGGGCGGCCTCGTTGTTCTCTTTGGCCTCGCTTTTCTCGTCGCCCTTCAGGTCTTCCTCGGTCTCGCCATCGGCGTCCTTCACCCGCTCGCGATAACAGTGATGCGCCTCGTCGTTCAGGACGACGATGTTCTTCTGGCCCATCAGGTCGCCCATGACCCTTTGGATCATCTCGCCTTCGGTCTCCAGCGTTTGGACCTTATCACCGCGCCAGCCCTCCAGGGCCTGCCGGGTGCCTTTGGCGATCACCAGTTTTTCCCGCAGTTTGAAGGCGTGATAGTTGGTGATCACGATCTTGGCGGCCTGGATGTCGCGCAGCATGTCGGGCGGCGTGATTTCGCGCGAGCGATAGTAGCTTTCAGGGTCATTCGGCAGCAGCACGCGCAACCGGTCCCGGATGGTAATGCCCGGTGACACGATCAGGAACCGGCTGGAGAAGTGCTTGCTGTTCGGGTGACGCACGGCGTTCACCGTCTGCCACGCGATGAGCATCGCCATGACGGTGGTCTTGCCCGCCCCGGTCGCGAGCTTCAACGCAAGGCGCATCAGTTCGGGATTGGCCTGTTCGTTGGCCCCCTTGATATGCGCCCAGAACTTGGCGACGCGTGGTCCCATCTTTGGCGCGACCTCGGTCAACCAGATCGCGGTTTCGACGGCCTCGATCTGGCAGAAGAAGGGTCGGACGCCCTCGAACTTGTGGTGACGCCAGTGCTGCAACAGTCGGGCAGTTTCTGGTGTCACCAGCCACTGATCAGGGTTCGGAAGATTGCGCCACGTTTCGACATATCCTCGGACCTCGTTGATGATCGGGGTGGGGTTGTATTCCTGATCTGACGTCGAAAGATCGTCATCAGCACCGAGAAGCAGAGCGCCCTGCTTCTGGCTTTGCCGCTGCTTCTTCGTCTTGGGGACCGGCGTGATCAGGTCTGAGCGGCGTCTTGTCTCGATGATGCGGTTCGTCGGTTGGCCATCTGCATCCAGTTCCCAATGGCGGCCCGGATATTCGTAGGGGGAGTTCAGGATCGGCTTTTCGAAGAACTGCTCAGACATTGGGGGAGTCCTTTGCAGCGTTCCCCTTCACCACAGCCTTCTGTTCGTCGATCCACCGATCAATATCGTCGTGCTTGAACCGCCATTGGCCTCGAACCTTGAACGCCGGGATCTGGCCGGTTTGCGCCATCGTGTAGACAGTCTTCTCTGCAACCTTCAACAAAACGGCGACCTCTGGCAAAGTGAGAATGGGGTCCGTCATGGACCTGCTCCCTCTCGAATGTGATGAGGGGGAGGGTGCCAGACTTTGCCAGACATTACTAGGACATGATTGCTACAGGTTGCGCGCAGGCCAATCAGTTTCTTCAAGCCTGCGATCCCGTTATCTCATCCACGGCCGCGCCTTCGGCATCGCCCCTGTCACCTCGACCTCCCGCAGCATCCTACCCGCGATCAGCCCCTCCCGAACCCAGCCCAGCGCCTGGCGCCAGTCGTCATAGCCGCGCCGGGCGGCTTCGATCTGCTGTGGGTGGGGCGTGAACGTGACCGGGCAGGCCAGGATGTCGATGGTCTTCCATGTGGCGCGCGCGCCCGCGCCACGCACGCGGATGCGTTCTGTGCCTACGACGATGGCGCCCGCATGTGTGCCATGCTGGTTCTGCTTGACGATGGTCGGCACGCAGCGCGGCACGGCACCTGGCATCCAGTCCGGGGTCAGCCCGGCGCGGGCCAGTTCGGCGATGCGGATTGCCATTCGCTTGCCGCCGAGGCTGTCGGGGATCCCGGCGACGGTGGCCGCGATCACTTCGGCGTCCTCGTGGGTGTAGCCGCCGATCTTGTGCTGGCCGCCGTCGATCTTGCAGCCCAGCACGGCACGCTGGAGCAGGACGTATTCCAGGCCGAAGCCGAAGCCTTCCTCGGTGATGTCCGGGGGCAGGGGCAGGTCCAGCTGCGCCTGTTCGATCCGGAACGCCCATTCCAGCGCCGCTTGCACGCCCAGCGCGCGCTTGATCCTGGTGCCGCTGACGCGGCCGTGGAAACTCATGGCTGCAATCCTTCAAGGAAATCCATCTGCGCCGGGCGCTGGGCCGCATCGGTCGGCCGCCAGATCCACGGGCCCGAGGCCATGGGCAGCTGCGAGAGCGCGCCACGCATGTGCAGCTGCCAGAGGGTGAACTCCGTTGCCGAGCAGGCGCAGAGCGCGTGCCCGATGGGCCAGCCCATCAGCCATCCGACAAAGAGCGGGTTCAGCCGCCGCCGCGACCGGCCCTTCAGGATCCGCCGCGAGACGACGCGCCCATGCGAGGCAATCATCGAAGCCCAGAGCGGGCGCGAGATCGGGGCGTGCGGCGAGGACCGCGGCCCATCCGGCGAGGTCGCCGGGGCCGGGCGGGTGAAGCCCTGTTCCGCCCGGTAGTGCAGCAGGTCCATCCGGGATTTGCCGTCGGCGCGGGTGATGCTGGCCTCGCTGGATCCCTTCCAGTTCTGGGCGGCCGGGGTCGGCCAGTGGTTCGGCAGGGCCCTCGCGATGCCCAGCGCCAGCGCCTCGGCCTTCCGGGTGAAGTCGCTGTTCCCGGCCGGGTTGTAGCGCGTGGTGCCGGGATGCAGGCTCATCGGTGTGGGCCAGGATGAAGATGCGCAGCCGTTCGTGCGGCGCGCCGACCTCTGCCGCCGAGAACAGGCCCGCCGCAGGCGTGTAGCCCAATCCCCAAAGCTCTCGCAGGACGGTTTCGAGGCCGAGGGTGACGTGACCGGCGACGTTTTCGAGGAACACCCATTCCGGGCGACATTCGCCAATGACGCGGGCGACGTCGGGCCAGAGGTGGCGGGGATCGTCGGCGCCGCCACGCTTTCCGGCCGCGCTGAAGGGCTGGCAGGGATATCCCGCGAGGACGGCGTCGAATGCGCCGTGGAAGGGGCGGGCGTCGAAGCTGCGCAGGTCGGTCCAGATCGGGGCCGGGGCGAAATACCCCGCGCGCTGGGCTGCGATGAGGACGGTGCTCGGCCAGTCCTCCCATTCGACGAAGGCGCGGGTGTGATAGCCGGGTTCGGCGAGCATGAGGCCCAGATCAAGGCCTCCGCCGCCTGCGCAGAGGGACAATCCGTGCCGGGGACGTGACACCATGCCATTCACCGCACCCCGCGCTCGCGCAGGCGTTCCGGCGTGACCAGCCCCCGAGCCAGCATGGCGTCGCGCATCGTGTTGCTGATCGCACTGACCGGCAGATAGCGGTCGGAGTTGACCAGATCGGCGTAGAAGGCGGGGAGGTCAGTGATTGGCTTCGCAGCCGGGGCAGGGGCCGTCTTGGGCTTCCGGCGCTTCCGGCCTGCATCCTCGACCTTGCGCTGGGCGGCGCGCTGCATGGCGCGGTCCAGCGCCTTCGGCCCATCGGGTGGTTCGGGGTGTTCCTGGCGGCTGGCCTCGGCCGCGGCGATGATCTCCGCCTCGGTCAGGCCAAGTTCGTCTCGCCAGCGCTGGACGTGCAGCCGGGGCGGCCAGCCTTGCCACCAGCCGGGCAGGGCGGCGGGGTCGAGGCCTAGCGCTGCGAGCAGGTCCCCGAAAACCTCATCGGAAATCGCCTCGCGCGCCTGCGCGCCCTCCTCCTCCTTTACTGGTTTACTTAGAGGTTCCCTTACAGGGTTAGTGTCCGAAATCCGGACACGGCTTTCGGCATTTTCCGGACACGGCTCGGCCTGAAAATCGGACACGGCTTCCGCATCGGTCCCGTGTCCGAAATCCGGACACGGCAAGGCATCGGCCATGCCGTCATCGTCACAAACATCGGTACTGTCGCGGCTTTCTACGCCCTGATCCTGTCCGTGTCCGGTTTCCGGACACGGCACCACAGCCACAGGTGTGAAGCCCGGCTCAAACCCCAGGATGTAGCGGGTGGGCAGCTGGCGCTTGGTCACAGGGTCCAGCCGCGGCACCCGCCGCAGCAGGCCCACGGCCTCGAGCTGGCCAAGGTGATCGTTCAGTGTTGACCGGCTGATTTCGCAGTCATGCGCAAGCCGGTCCTGAGAGGGGAAGCAGCCGTAGTCGGGGTTGAACCGGTCGCAGAGATGCCAGAGCACGATCTTGGTCGTGGGCTTCAACCCGCGCTGCTTGATCGCCCAGTTGGTGGCCTCGTGGCTCATGGCGCGGGCCTCCGCGGGGAAGGGGTGATGCGCGTGGTGAAGCCGTGATCCGCCAGCGCGCCCAGCGCGTCGTCGAGGCTGCGCACCAGCGCCCAGCCGAACCCTTGCGCCTGCACCGCATCGCGGAATGCCTCCTGTTCCGGCCGCAGCCGCCCCTTTGGCGCCTTCAGTTCAAGGAACAGGATCCGGCCGTCGCAGATCACCATCAGATCGGCGAACCCAGCATGGACGCCCATGCCAACTAGGATCGCCTGGCGCTTGGCCCCACGGGGTCCGGCCTCGGTCACCTCGTTGGCGCAGTGATGGATGATGGCGCTGCGGGGCAGGGCGATGCGCAGCGCCTGCACGACGGCACGCTGCAGATCGGCCTCGGGGGTGCCACGGCGCATCATCGCGCAGCCCTCCCCTGGTCCTCGCGCTGGGCACGTTGCACTGGCCGCCGCGCATCGATGACGACCAGCAGGCGCTGGGCATCCACACGCTCGCCCGGGGTCTCGCCATGCTGGGCAAGCACATTGCAGGCGAGCCGGATGAGCAGATCGCTGTGATGCGCGACATCGGCGATGACAGCGCGGGCCTCGGCCACGCGGTCGGCGGGCCAGGCGGAACTGCGGGGCTGCATGGTCATGACCGCCCCCGCGTCTTGCGCACCGGATGGGCCTGTTCCTGCGCGCGGATCCACTCCTGAATGGCCGCACGGCGATAGAAGGTCTTGCGACCTATGCGTGTGCAGGGCGGCCCCTGGCGGCGGGCTTCCCACCGGGACAACGTGTCGGCCGTCAGGCCCAGCGCCCGTGCCAACTGCTCTCGGCTGATCCAGTCGGCCAACAGGTCGGGGATGTCCTCGTCGGGATCGGTCTGAATGTCCTTCATCGGCTGCTCCATTCGCGTGGCACCCCTCTGGCGGGGGCCGGATCAGCGAAGCAGAGCGCGAGGACCGGAAGACAGGCGGAAGGTGGAATTGAGGGCCGACACCTCGTTCCACCCCTTGTTTCATTGGGATTTCTTTGCTGCTGCGAGTCGGGGCTACGCCAGGCAAACGCCTCCGCGGCCGTCATCTGAGGTGGTTCCGGGCGGCGAACTGTGCGCGTGCATCACCGCTCCCTCCGGGCCGGGCGCTTTGACCGGCCTTCGGACGGGTTCGGCGCTTCCGAGGGGAGCGGAACTGCCGGAATGGGTCGTTCCGGTCGGGTTCCGCAGGCACTCGGCGATATCCACAGGTTCTTTCTTTGTTCGCGACGAACAGCGCAGGATTGTGGTTGCGTGCTCGCCTTCCGGATGCATAGATTTATGGTTGAGCAGTCCATAAGAATCGAAAAGACGAACGCAGTCGGATGCGCACGCCGGTCACGGTGTGCCTCTGGCCTACAGGCGGTTTTCCTCGACGACGTGCTCTGAACCCCAGTCTGCCCACGTGCTCGGCACGGCGGGTCATTTGTAACCTGCATGCCGACGGCCCTGGCCGAAGGATGCCGCATGTCTGAAAGGAGTTTCCCGATGCCCCTGCCGCCTGTTGCCTTCCATTCGATCTACGAGCTGGCCTTTCGCTGGAACCGTCATCCGGCTGACGTTGCAGGCTGGGCGGCGGCGGGGCACTTGAACGTCGTGACCGGCATTCCTCCGGTACTTTGTGGAGCGGAAACCGTCGCAGGAATGGTGCAGGTTCCGATGGCCGAGTTCATGGGGTTGTTTCGGAGGATCGGTCCGAGCGACGAGCATGCGCGCCTCAAGCGTGTCATGCCTCTTGGGGCGACGACCTGGCTGGCGATCACGGACCCGGCCGAGGGCCTGCCGGTGCGTTCCTTTGACTTGCTGGTGGATGCCGGAAATCTGCACCAGTTCGAGGACGAGCGGGAACTGCTGCCGCGTCTGGTTTCCACCATCGGTGCCACGCCGCGCTACGATTGGGATGCGATGTATGCGTGGCTGTTCTGGTTCGCCCACGAGAAGGGGCTTCCAGAAACCAAAACCGCGCTGGTCTCATTGGTGCAGGACTGGTTCGTCCAGAACTCGAGGTCCGGGGAGGTGCCCGATGAAAGCACCATCCGCAAGCGGCTGACTTCGCTCTGGAGCAAGTTGCGCGGCGAGGAGCCGATCTGATGATCAGGCCGACTTCGGCAGGTCGGCCTCCTCCTGTGCCGCGTCATGCACAAGGCGCGGCCGCGGGCGCAGGAGGCTGGCCACCGTATCGACGCCCGCGCGCAGAGGGGAATCCATCAGGTGCGCATAGCGCTGGGTGGTCTGCATCTGGCTGTGGCCCAAGAGCTTGCCGATCATTTCCAGCGACGCGCCGCCGCTGACCAGAAGCGAGGCAAAGGTGTGGCGCAGGTCGTGGATGCGAACGTCGGCCAGCCCGGCCTCCTTCTGCACCTTGGCCCAGAAGCGGCGGATTTCCCGTACGGGCTGGCCGACCGTGTCGCCGGGGAACAGCCACGGGTTCCCGCGGGGTACCACCTGCTGGCGCAGCCGCACGATGGCAGCGACGTCCTGCGAGATTGGGACGCGGTGAATCTTGCGCTGCTTGGTGCTCGAAGCAGGCTTTGACCAGATGGCATAGTCGAGGTTGAACTGTTCGAACCGCGCGGTCCGCACCTCGCCCACCCGGGCGCCGGTCAGCATGCACATGCGGATGATCGCCGCGGCGCGCTGATCCTCGGCGGCATCCAGCACGGCCGCCAGCCGGGTCAGCTCTTCAGGCGACAGGAACCGTTCGCGGGCATGTTCGATGCGACGATGAAATCCCTGCGCGGGGTTGTCCGTGCGCCATTCCCATTCCATCGCCAGCGTGAACATCTTGCGCAGTACCTCGCCCATGCGGTTTGCGCGGATCGGGGTGGGCTTGTGACCCTGCAGCTTGCGCGCCCGGTTGTTGGGCTTCGCCTTGCAGGGGCGGGGGCGGCCCTCGGCCACGAAATCGAGAAACTTTGCGACGTCAGCCTTGGTGATCTCCGTCACCAGCCGGTTGCCCCAGGCCGGTTCGACCATCTTCTTCAGCATCGAAACCTGGTCGCCCGCATTGGTCTTGGCGAGTTTCGGCAGATGCTCGGCGATGTAGCGGTCGATCATGTCGGTGATCCGCGGGGCCCCGCGCCACTCGTCACGCATCGCCAGAGGATCCTGCCCCTCGTCGATGGCGCGGCGCAGTTCCTTGGCGCGTTCGCGGGCGGCAGTGACGCTCCACTCCGGCCAGCGCCCGATGGTCATCCGCCGCTGCCGCCCGGCGTGCCGGTAGTCGATGGTGAAGGTCCGCGCGCCGGAGGCCTGAACCCGGGCGGCGAACCCGATCACCTCCGCGTCGAAGATCTGATAGCTGACGCCGGGCTTCGGCTCCGCCTCGCGCAGTGTTTTCTCATTGAGTTTCAGTCGTTTGACCATCCATCCCGCCTCCTTGCCAGACGACACAGGCGTAGACCCGCGCCACTATCAAGTCGGACCACAGGGCCGGGACCGGAATACAGGTGGAAGGTGGAACTGGGGTCGGGAGAGGCGTTCCGCTCTCCCACCGTTCGGTGATTGTTCAAAGGTGGCGCCGAACGCCGAACAAGGCGCCTTTTTGATCGGCACCTGTAACCCTCGGGCCGCGTTGAGTGGATGTGATGCCACAGTGGCGCCTTTTTCGTGGCGTATAGTGCGGGTCTCGGGTAAAAAATTCTTGTAGCGTAAACCGCCCGCTGGCTCGGGCGGTTTCTGATTCCTGCGACAGTTCTGCGGAGGGGAGGCAAGCATGATGACGACACGGCAGATTCTCGCCCTTCTCAATTCGCATATTGAGGGCGACGAGGATCAGTTCCTTTCAGTGGCATTGCAGATCGCTGCACAGCAGGCCCGCGAGGGGAAGTCGGATGACGCGGAGAAACTGAAGCGCCTTGTTCAGAAGGCCCGCGACCAGCGCCGACTTGGGACTCCATCGAGCGGGCAGACGCCGATACCGATGGCCCGGCCCCGCGCTGAGCTCCAGGGACTTGTCGAAAGTACCTATCCAAAGACCACCTTGGCGAGCATGGTGCTGGCCGATGATGTGCGAAACCGTCTTGCCCGTGTGGTGCGGCAGCAGCAGGAGCGGGCCACGCTTCGGGACTTTGGACAGAAACCAGCGACCCATCTGCTCCTTGTCGGGCCGCCTGGCACAGGCAAGACTATGACGGCCTCGGCGCTTGCCGGGGAACTCCGGTTGCCGTTGTTCACTGTCCGCTTGGAATCCCTGTTCAGTCGCTACTTCGGCGAGACGGCCGCGAAAATGCGCGTTCTGTTCGATCAGATCGCTCAAACCAGGGGCGTCTATTTACTCGATGAGTTTGATGCCATCGGCGCGAGGCGCGGCGATCCGAACGACGTGGGCGAAATCCGCCGGGTGCTGAACTCGGTGTTAGCCTTCATGGAGGAGCCAAACTCCACGGATAGCCTCGTGCTGGCCGCGACAAACCATGTTGAAATTCTCGACGAGGCTCTGGCGAGGCGTTTTGATGAGGTTGTCGAGTATCTGCTGCCCAATCCGGCGGCAGCACGGGCGATCATCGAAAAGCGACTTGGAAAGTTCAAGCTGAAGGCCCGGTCATGGTCCGCTTTGGCTCCGGCGCTCGCGGGACTGAGCCCGGGCGAACTGGTCCGTGCTGCGGATTCTGTGGTGAAAGACGCAATCATTGAAGGTGCGACAGAGATTTCGGCTGACGTGCTGCGCGCCGCCCTGCATGATCGCCAGACGTTCAAAGGCAAGTTTCGGAAGGGCTCCGATCTGTAGTTTTGCCGTTGGAGCGTGAATGACTGGCCTATTGAATTGCAGAGTAGGGTCTGATGGCGGAGCAGAGTGATTTCGGAGCGCGCAAGCATGTGCATATCTCATTCGATGTGTTTCGGGATGGGATCGCCTATTCCTATCCACGGCGAAAAATAGACCCTAAGCCGCTCCGGGATGATTATGCGGCGCATTCAAAGGCTCTTCTCGATCAACTGACCGCTGCCCTTGGGGATATTCCCGTTGCCGGGCAAGATACTCGCCTGCCAGTGGAGGGGCTGAAGGCCGGTGCAATCGTCGAAGTCGGCACCGTGCCACCGCCAGAGGGTAGTCGCGCCCAAGCCGTGAAGTTGCCGAAAGGGTTGGAGTTCCCCACGCAGGACGTGGTTGTGCTGCGGTCGGAGCGGCGTGATGATCGGACGGAGAGCGCGCTACTCTTTGTGCCGGATGATGCCCGCACTTTCTTGAAGGGGCGCATTAACTCTTACGGGCAACCGCAAGGCAATCAGCCCCGCCCAGATGTGGACAGGTTCGAGAAGGTCGAGACCATCCGTGCAGCCGATGCCAATGCTCTGTTTGTCGGCGATGTCGATTTCGCGTCCGTTGAACCACTGTGGTGGGAGCTTTGGGTCCGGCATGACGGGAAAATCGCCGAAGGGGTTGCGGCAGCGGCGCGGCTCGCGGGGCTAGACGTTCACGAAGACCGGCTCCTCTTTCCCGACACCACGGTGATTTTCGTTCACGCGTCTGCCGAGAGAATTGCCGGCTTCGTCGGGCGTATCCCAGGAGCCGTTGCAGAAATCAGGAAGGCAACCGGGACAATTGAACCGTTTCTCGACCGGGGAGCGAAGGGCGTTGGGCCGCAGGATTGGACCGCAGACCTTGCCAAGCGCATCGTCCCGCCGTCTCAGGACGCCAACGCGGTCTGCGCATTGGATACAGGCATCGCAGCACAGCACCCGCTTATAGCGCCTGCCCTGCATGGGGCTTGGGCCTATGATGCGGCATGGGGGACGGACGATCACCATCCGAATGGAGGGCATGGCACTCCCCTTGCCGGACTGGCGCTCTATGGTGATCTTGAATCACTGATGAACGACACGCGGCAAGTGCAGCTTACCCATGCCATCGAGTCAATGAAACTGCTCCCGCCACGGGGCTTCCCGAAGACAAAGCCGCCGAGTTATGGGGTCGTGACCGAAGGCGCGGTTGCGTTGGTGGAGGCAGAGAGGCCAAACGTGCGCCGTGCTTTCTGCCTCGCCAACTCGGCCTGTGACTTTCCACCGGAGAGGCCGTCGAGTTGGAGTGGCGCGTTGGATCAGATCACGTCGGGTTCGATGCCCGGCGATCAGGCCGACGGAGTCCCGGCGGCCGAACGACCCAAACGGCTGATGGTTGTGGCAACCGGCAACATGCCTGGAGGAAAGCTCGACCATGTGCGGCTTTCGCATCCTCTGGAAGATCCGTCACAAAGCTGGAACGCACTCACCATCGGCGGGTTTACCCGCAAGGACACGCCGCCTACGAAACCACCCGGACTGAAGCCGGTTGTGCCCGCAAACCACCGCAGCCCGTTCAGCTTGGGATCTAAGGCGCTTTCGTCCGACCTTACCCCGATCAAGCCTGAGGTGCTGTTCGAGGCAGGTAATATGATTGCCGATCAGTCCGGGGATTGTGGCTGGGAGCCGTCAGTCTCCCTTCTCGCGCCTGGATCTAATGTCGTGCATGAGCCGCTTGTGCCGTTCTGGGCGACCAGCGCGGCGGCGGGGATGGCGGGGCATTTCGTCGGCACGTTGCAAGCCGCTTTGCCGGACCTATGGCCCGAAACGCACCGGGCACTGGCAGTTGATTCTGCAAATTGGCCCGAACCGATCCGCAAGCGGCTGATCGGCACCGGACAGCATTGGAAAACTGGGACCAAAGCCGTGAAGCAAGCGGTCCTGAGAGAAGTCGGATACGGTGTTCCCGACCTTCAACGTGCGATTAACTCGGCAAGCAACGACGTGACGTTGATCGCACAAGCGCCGATTCAGCCTTTCGTGATCGGCGAGAGCGGCGGGCCGGTATTCAACGAGATGCACCTCTACGACCTGCCTTGGCCCAAGAGGGAGCTTGAAAAGATCGAGAACGGAATTGTCACCATGAAAGTGACGCTTTCGTACTTCGTTGAACCGAACCTGTCTGGCCGAGCGGCGACCCGTCCTGAGACCTATCGATCCTTTGGCCTCCGTTTCGCAGTGAAAAAGCGGCTTGAAACAAAGGAGCAATTCAAACGGCGGGTGTCGGGTCGGCAGGAGAAAGATGAGGTCGTATCACAGCAAGACGGAAAATACTGGCTCTTGGGCCCTGCCGCAGTTCAGGCTGGGTCCTTGCACTGTGACCTGTGGCGCGGGAAAGCTATCGACCTCGCCTCCCATGACGCCATCGGAGTCTATCCTGTCACCGGTTGGTGGAAGACTCATCCCGGGCAGAAGCGGTTCAACGACAAGGGGCGTTATGCGCTGGTGGTTTCCATCTCCGCGCCAGGGCACGACGTTGATATGTACTCTGAGATCAGTGCTAAGGTTGCCGCCAAGGTTGCGACGAGTGTGATCGTGTAAGGAAGGATGGTCGCGGTTGGTTCATCAGTGTTCTTGTCAACGCCTGGTCAACCCATGGAAGCTGCCCAGATGAGGTCTGAATCCGCCGAACGCCGATGAATGCCTTTTTGTGCAGGTCAATGATTCCGCCATATCAAAGGCTTGTCGTCCAATGAATTGATTTGAAACTGGTTTCCTGAACTGAAGGTTACGGCTCATAACCTGAAGGTCGTAGGTTCAAATCCTACTCCCGCACCCAAATTCCTAAATAAAAACAAAGACATGCGCAGCGCCCTAAGGGGCGCTTTTTGCGTTCCGCGTTTTACCTCAACGCCACCTCAACGTTGGACGAGGCCCCCGAAAGGGGGGCATTTGCTTTCGAAGGCTCTGATCGACGGCGCGACGCCGGGCGCCGAAGTCGCCTCCTTGACAAACAATCCCCAAACCGAGAGGAATTCCGGTATGGGGATCCGCGACTCCCCACGAGGCGCCAGCTGAAGATCGCGTTCCAGTCCTGACCCCCGCTCCCAAGGAGGAACGCAGATGCCTGCGCCTGATGCTATTTCCTTTGAACAATTGTCCCGTCTTCTGGGCACGCCAAAGTCTCCGGTGATCCTCGATGTGCGGCGCGACGCTGTTCGCGCCGCGGATCCCCGCCTTCTGCCTGGGGCGCGCCCTCTCCCCGAGGCAGAGGTTTCTCCGCAAGGCCTCTCGGTGCTTGCCGCCCGGATTTCCGGCCCGGTTGTTGTCGTCTGTGCCGAGGGTCATCGACTCAGCCAGGGAACAGCCGCATGGCTGCGGCATGAGGGGCTGCAGGCAGAATACCTGCTGGGAGGGCAAGCGGCATGGGTCGCGGCTGGACTGCCTCTGATCAACTCCGGCAAGATCACTGCGCGAGATGCGCAGGGTCGTTCGATCTGGGTCACCCGCTCGCGGCCCAAGATCGACCGCATCGCCTGCCCCTGGCTGATCCGCCGCTTCATCGACCCCCGCGCTGTGTTCCTGTTCGTGGCCCCGGCGGAAGTGCAGGGCGTCGCCGAGCGCTTTGGCGCACTGCCCTATGACATCGAGGGCGTGTTCTGGAGCCACCGCGCCGAGCTTTGCACCTTCGATGTGCTGCTGGCCGAGTTCGGCCTGTCCACCCCGGCGCTGGACAGGCTGGCGCTGATCGTGCGCGGAGCCGATACCGCGCGGCCCGATCTCGCACCGGAATGTGCGGGCCTTCTGGCGGCCTCGCTTGGGCTGTCGCGGATGTATTCAGACGATCTGGCCCAGCTGGAAGCCGGGATCGCGCTTTACGATGCGTTCTATCGTTGGGCGCGGGACGCGACGGATGAGCAGCACAACTGGCCGACCAACACCGGGAAGGCAAGATGAGCGCGGGCAAGGACTATCCCACCTTGGGAGAGGCCGCGAGGGTCTGGGCGCGGATCGCGGCCTTGTCCTTCGGCGGGCCGGCCGGGCAGATCGCGGTGATGCACCGCATCCTGGTCGAGGAAAAGCGGTGGATCGGGGATGGCCGGTTCCTGCACGCGCTGAACTTCTGCATGCTTCTGCCCGGTCCCGAGGCGCAGCAACTGGCCACCTATATCGGCTGGCTGATGCACGGGGTGCGCGGCGCGCTGATCGCGGGGCTCTTGTTCATCCTGCCGGGCGTCCTGGCGATCATGGCGCTCAGCTGGGTCTATGCGATCTGGGGGGATGTGGGCTTTGTCGCGGCGCTGTTCTTCGGGCTGAAGGCGGCGGTGCTGGCCATCGTGTTGCAGGCCGTGGTGCGGGTGGGCAAGCGGGCGCTGAAGAACCGCGCGATGCAGGCCATCGCCGCCGCCTCGTTCGCCGCGATCTTTGCCTTTGGCGCGCCCTTTCCGCTGATCGTCGCGGTGGCGGCGCTGATCGGCTGGGCCGGGGCCAAGGCCGGGCTTGCGGGGTTTCAAGGTGGCGGCGGGCATGGGGCCGTCGGGCGCGCCCATGTCGATGACGTCGCCAGCCTGCTTGGCGAGGAGCACGGCGATCTGACGGGAGCGAAGCGCGCCGGGGCTTTCCGGGCTGGCGCTGCGGCACTGGTGCTGTGGCTGGCGCCGGTCGCGGCATTGCTGCTGTTGGCACCGGGCAGCGTGTTTGCCGATATCGCCACGTTTTTCTCGAAGCTGGCCGTGCTCACCTTTGGCGGGGCCTATGCGGTTCTGGCCTGGGTCGCGCAGGAGGCGGTCGGCACCTATGTCTGGCTGGCGCCGGGCGAGATGCTCGACGGTCTGGGCATGGCCGAGACGACGCCGGGGCCGCTGATCATGGTGCTGCAATTCGTGGGGTTCATGGGGGCCTTCCGCGAAGCCGGCTGGGCCGCGCCGCTGGTCGCGGGGAGTCTCGGCGGCCTGCTGGCCACATGGGTGACCTTCGCACCGTGCTTCGCCTGGATCTTCCTGGGAGCGCCGTTCATGGAGCGGCTGCGGTCGAACGCCGCGCTGTCAGCAGCCCTGACGGCCGTGACGGCGGCGGTTGTGGGCGTCATCCTCAACCTTGCGCTCTGGTTTGCGAACCATGTCATCTGGCGCGAGGTTGTCCGGATCGACGCCGGGCCCCTGTCGATGGAACTGCCGGTCCTAGCGTCAGTGGACTGGGCCGCAGCCGTGCTTTCGCTGCTGGCGCTTGTCGCGGTATTCCGCCTGAAGCTGGGGATGACGACGGTCCTGGGCGGGGCCGCGGCGCTTGGTCTGGCGCTGCACCTTTCCGGTCTGTCCTGACCTCGTCAGGCAGCGTCGTAGGTGGTGAAGACCTCGGCGCTGCCATCGCGGCGGATCAAGTAGACGATGTAGGCCTCACGCTCCGCCTCCGGCCCCATGCCGGGGGAGCCGTAGGGCATGCCCGGCACCGACAGGCCAACGGCGTCGGGGCGCGCTGCCAGGAGTCGGCGGATGTCGGCGGGGGGCACATGGCCTTCGATCGCGTAGCCGTCGACATGGGCGGTATGACAGGATGCCATGTCTTCCGGGATACCGCTGGCGATCTTGTGGGCTTGAAGGGCATCGTAATCGAGCAGGTCGATGGTGGCGGCGAAACCGTCAGCTTCGATGATCTCGATCCACGCCCCGCAGCACCCGCAATCCGGATCCTTGGCCACGCGGATCGCGGTTGGCGCGGCGTGGACGGCTGCGGGTCGCAGGCCGAAGGCGAGGCCGGCGGCCATCGCAAACAGGGAAGCGCGGCGGGAGAGTACGAGGCGGTTCATTTCTGGGTACCGATCAAAAGCATGCCTATGAGACACATCATTGACTCCATCGGATTGTTCTACAAGGCGCTTCAACGTCGCAGCCATTCAGATGCGCGGCCACGCCGACTGACTGGTCGCGTTGCGGCGGCAGAAAACGAGGGAGGTGACAGGAAGCTCAGCGCTTATTGCCTTTGCCTTTGCCTTTGCCTTTGCCGCCTCCACGGCTCTTCTTGCCGCGATCCTTTCCTCCGCCCGGATTACCATTGTCGATACGTACTGGAGCCCGATTGATGACCGGTAGCGGCGCCGCCAACGCCTCTGGGGGGTGGGCAGTTCCGAGCTGCAAGGGTGAAAGGCCGGTTTCCTCTGCCATGAAGGCTTGCCAGATCCGTGCTGGAAGGTCGCCGCCTGTTACGCCGGGCATGGGCGTGTCGTCGTCGTTGCCCACCCACACCCCGACCACAAGATGGTCCGAAAATCCCACGAACCACGCATCGCGGTTGCCTTGACTGGTTCCCGTCTTCCCTGCAGCGAAGCCATCAAGTGCTGCGTTTCGGCCGGTGCCATTGCGCACCACCCCCTCAAGAAGTGATATGAGCTCCGCATGGTGATCCAGAGGCTGAGTGGCCTGATGGGGAAGCGCGGCGAGCAGGCCGCCTTTGCCAGTCGTCGGTGCAAGGCTGGAGATTGCCCACGGCTGAATCGGCATCCGGCCCGCTGCGACCGAGGCAAACGCTCCGGTGAGGTCAAGAAGGCCGACACCTGATGTGCCGAGCGATAGGCTCAGATTGCGTTCCAGTTCGGCATCGATGCCGAGATCGCTTGCGGCGGCTATGATGTCGTCGATACCAACCTCTTGGGCCAGACGCACAGTCGCCGCGTTCAGTGACTGCGCAAACGCCTGATCCATGCGCACGCGACCCACATAGTTCCCGGCATAGTTTTCGGGCCGCCAGTCGCCGATCTCGATCGGGGTGTCGAGCAGGGCACTGTCGAGCGTCCAGCCCTTTTCGAAGCGCCGCCAGATAGACGAACAACTTGAATGTGGACCCCGGCTGGCGCCGTGCCTGCACCGCCCAATTGTACTGGCACAATCAGCCTCCGGCAAACCCGGAGCGGTTCACCGCACTGGCAGACCAACTCGTCGGACACGATCTGCCACGCGGTCGTGTCGGCAGTTCAATTCTTAGGAAATGGCTGGTGATCCTCGAGGTCGGCGTCCAGAGCTTGACAAGCAATGCAGATTGCTCAAGTTAGTGAGTGATAACTAACTTGCATAAGGCAGATCCTTTGAAAGCGCGAAAACCAGCCGACACTCGCAAGGCCGAAATCATCACGGCCATGCTTCGGCTGGCCGATGAGCTTGGTCCTGATAGATTAACAACGCTTGCATTGGCAAACGCAGTCGGTTTGACACAGGCAGGAATTTTTCGTCACTTCCCGACCAAGCAGGATCTCTGGCTTGCGGTTGCAGCGCAGATTGCGCAGGACATGACCACTGCATGGGATGCTTGCCTTGCCGTTGCCACGCAACCGCAAGACCGGGTTGCCGGATTGATCCAGGTGCAACTTCGCCAAATAGCAGCCCATCCAGCAATCCCTGCCATTCTGCACTCCCGCGAACTTCACAGCGAGAACGCCGCTCTACGCGCCCAATTCGTCGCATTGATGACGCAGTTTCAAACCCTGTTGGTCGAGACGCTGGCTGAGGGCAGCGCATCGGGCGTATTTCGAGCCGACCTTGCACCCAGGGATGCGGCCATTCTGCTGATTTCCCTTGTCCAGGGCCTTGCGATCCGCTGGTCCCTTGGTCGGCGGGTCTTTTCTCTTGAGGAAGAGGGCGGTCGCCTGCTTGCCTGCCAGCTTGACCTGTTCAGACCGCAGCCCACGGTGGAGAAAACCGCATGAAATTCCTTTCAAGACGCATGGTTTCCGCAATTGCTGCCGTGGGGGTTGTTGCAACCGGCGGCTGGTTCTTTCTGACCGAACGCCCTGTGTTAGTGCCGGTGGTAACAGTGGCCCAGAACACAGAGGTGCGGGTCTACGGCATCGGCACGGTGGAGGCGCGGATCGTGTCGAAGACCGGGTTTGAGGTCGGCGCGGCGCTGTCTGAGCTTCTGGTGGACAGCAATGATGCGGTGACCAAAGGTCGGGTGCTGGCCCGCTTGCACCCCGCCGAGCAACAGGCCCGCGTGGCGCGCGCCGAGGCGGGTGTCGCAGCCTCGGATGCCGCGATCCTGAAAGCCGAAGCCAATGTCACGCGGGCGCAGGCAGTGCTTGCCCAACGCAAGGCAGCCAATGCCCGGCAGCAGGATTTGGCCTCACGCAACGCGGTCGCGGCGACTTCGGCCGAAGAGGCGCAGCGTGATGTCGATGTGGCCGCAGCCGAACTGACCGTGGCGCAAAGCGATGTCGCGGTCATCCTTGCGCAAGCCGCCGATGCGCGGGCTGCATTGCTTTATGAACAGACCTTGCTGGCGCATCACGACCTGATTGCTCCTTTTGATGCTGTCGTCGTGCAGCGCCACGTCGAAGCGGGCACAGTGGTGCGCGCGGGGGACGTGATCTTTACCTTGATGGACCCGAAAACGGTGTGGGTTCAAACCTATATCGACGAAGCGCGGGCCGGGGATCTGGCGCTTGGCCAACCAGCCGAGATCCGGCTGCGGTCGCTGCCGCATGCGGTTTACTCCGGTGCCGTGGTCCGCATAGGTATTGAAAGCGACCGGGTAAACGAAGAACGCCGGGTCTGGCTCAGTTGCACCGATTGCCCCGATCAGGTGTTTTTGGGTGAACAGGCGGAGGTGCGCATCACCACTGCCACCCTGACCGATAGCCTGCTGGTCCCGGAGGTCGCCATTCAGGGGTTCGACGGCCATCAGGGTCGCGTCTGGACACTGCAAGACGGGCATCTGGCGCAGATACAGCTGATCTTTGGCCAGCGCACCGAGGATGCACGGGTCGCGGTCGTCTCGGGCCTGCCCGACGGCGCGCAGATCGTGGCCAGCCCGGCCCCGGGCCTTACGGACGGGCGGCTGGCTCGCGTCGCAAAGGAGGCGCCATGAACCTCGCCTTCCGCGATGTGCGCCACAACCTCTTTCGCTTTTTGCTGACATGTCTCGGGCTGGGGCTGCTGATGACGGTCGTGCTGGCAATGATGGGCATCTACAACGGCCTCGTAGCCGATGCGCTGAACATCGTGAAGGCTCCTCAGGCCGACCTGTGGGTGGTCGAGGCCGGGACACAGGGGCCGTTTGCCGAGGCGTCGAACATCCCCGGCGACACCCGCGATGCGGTGGCACGACTGCACGGCGTTGTGCAGGCAGGCAGCATCACCTACCAGACCATCGAGGCGCCGTTCGAGGGCGGCGCGCTACGGCTCTATGTGATTGGCTATGAACGCGGGCGCCTCGGCGGACCGCAGACCATTGCGCAGGGCCGCGGGCTGCAAGCCAGCCATTTCGAGCTGGTGGCCGATGCCAAGACCGGCCTGACGCCGGGCGACACCCTTATCCTTGGGCGCAACCGGTTCACGGTGGTGGGGCTCGTGCGCGACACGATGAATTCGGGCGGTGACCCGGCGGTTTTCCTGACGCTGGCCGATGCGCAGGTGCTGCAGACCCAGCTTGCGCCCCCCGCAGCCCGCGTGCAGGCCGCGCGCGGGGACAGCGTGATCGGTGGGGCCACAGTTGCGGCGGTGATTGCGCGGCTGGACCCGAATGTCGACGCGCAAAGCGTCGCCCACACGGTGCGGCAGTGGAAACACCTGTCGGCCCTGACCCAAGCCGAGCAGGAAGACATCCTGATCAAGTCGGTGGTGGACAAGGCGCGCAAGCAGATTGGCCTGTTCCTTGGCATCCTGCTGACGGTGTCCGCCGTGGTGATCGCGCTGATCATCTACACGATGACGATGGAAAAGCTGAAGCAGATCGCGACGCTGAAGCTGATCGGCGCACCAGACCGCGTGATCATCGGGCTTATCGTGCAGCAATCCGTGGCACTTGGAGTGGTCGGGCTGACGCTCGGCCTCGCGCTGATCCTGTCGGTCAAGGACTACTTCCCGCGCCGGGTGCTGCTGGAGCCGGTCAATGCACTGGCGCTGACCGGGATCATCCTGGTGGTCTGCGTGCTGGCCTCGGGCCTCGGCGTGCGCGCGGCCTTGAAGGTGGACCCCGCCACCGCCTTGGGGGGCTGACATGCCTGATGACAGCCGCCGGGTGATCGTGGATATCAAGGGGGTCGCCAAGCACTATGGCGACGGTGAGGCGCGGGTGGACGCCCTGCGCAACCTGGATCTGACAGTGCATGCGGGCGAGGTTGTGGCGCTGCTCGGCCCCTCAGGCTCGGGCAAGACCACGCTGCTGAACATCATCGGTTGCATCATCGACCCGTCCGAAGGCCAGGTCAGCCTCGATGGCGAAATGGTCTATGACAACCGCTGGCTGCGCGGCGACCTGCGCCGCCTGCGGCTCGACAAGGTCGGCTTCATTTTTCAGGCGCACAACCTGCTGCCCTTCCTGAACGCTACCGACAATGTGGCGCTGGTGCTGCAACTGGCAGGCAAGTCCGCCGCTCAGGCGCAAGCCCGTGCGCAGGAACTGCTGGATTACCTTGAGGTCGGCCACCGCGCCCGCGCAATGCCCGCCCTTCTGTCGGGCGGCGAGGCGCAGCGGGTGGCGATCGCCCGCGCGCTGGCCAACAGCCCGCGCATCATCCTGGCCGATGAACCCACGGCGGCACTCGACAGCAAGCGCGCGGGCATCGTGATGGACCTGTTGCGCAAACTGGCCAGCGAACAGGACGCCTGCATCATCGCGGTAACGCATGACGAAAAGATCCTCGATCGGTTCGACCGTCTGTTCCACCTGCGGGACGGGCGACTGGAAAATGACGATGGAGATAAGCCATGACGTCGATCTCACCACGAGGAACAGGTCTTTGGGTCGCAGCGGGCATCGCCGTGCTATTCGGGGCTTTGACCATCGTTTCGGGCGGGCAAGCCCTTTTCGGCGGTGCTGCCGCGCAAGGTGCCGTGGGCAACGCGGTACCCTTCGTGCTGTGGTTCAACTTCCTGTCGGGCTTCGCCTATGTGCTGGCAGGGGTCGGGATTGTGATGCGCAATCCTGGGCTGGCCCGCTTGCCATGGCACTGGCGTTGACCATTCTGGCGGTTTTTGGCCTGTTCGGCGTGCACGTCTTTACTCGGCCGTCCTTTTGCGAGCCGCTGAGGCGTGTTCCCGATGGGAACCCGATAGCGGGCCATCCTAAACTTCAAGATGGGCCATTCGCATCCGAGGTTGCTTTGCAGCAACTTACGACCGGCCCTTTTCGGGCAAAATAGCGGAGGTTTCCATGAAAGGAACTCGTTTTGCCCCCACTTCCACCACTGGAGAACCGGACCGACGACTGGCCGGATGACTGGCCTCACGAATGGCGCGAAGTGTCTGACAGCTTGCGAGCACCCTCCATTCTGCATCAGATGCCTGGTGATTTGATGATGTGGCTGCTGATTGTTTCCGAGCTTCTCGTATTCGGTGCGGGGCTCGCCGGCTTCATGGCCGTTCGGTTGTCAGATCCGGCGGGCTTCGCTGCAGCACAGGATCAGCTCCATCGAGGTGCCGCCGGCATCAACACGCTGCTCCTTGTCTCCTCCGGCTTGTTCGCAGCACTCGCGGCACGAGCCGCAGAGGCAGGCCGACCCCCGCGTGCCCGGCTCTTTCTGCTGCTCGCCGCCTCGCTTGGGATCGGCTTTCTTCTGATCAAGTCCAGCGAGTACGCAGACCTGATGCAAAGGGGGATCGGCACTGAGACCCACTCATTCTTCATGTTCTACTACCTGTTGACCGGTTTCCATGCAGCGCATGTTGCCGCCGGTATCGTGCTGTTTGGTGTGGTCGGATGGAGTTGCTCGCCCACTGGTGTCGAAATGGGAGCCGCATTCTGGCACATGGTGGATCTGGTCTGGATCCTCCTTCTGCCGGTCATCTATCTGCTGAGGTAACACATGTCCCGATCCGCACTCCGTCAAGCCTGGTTGATCCTTGTCGGACTTACCGCCATGACGTCGATCGTAGCCACGTGCACCGCTTCAGCAGATCCGTCAGACAATGCGACAATGGTGGCAGGACCAATGCTCCTCCTGCTGGCGCTTGCAAAGACCCGCATCATCTTGGCCCACTACCTTGGATTGGCCCAGGTGCCGTCCGTCCTGCGCGGATTTACCGTCGTCGTTTTGCTCTACGTTGTCTTGCTGGCTGCACTTTACATCGCACCGGTTCTCATCTGAAGTGCGGCCCGCTTTACGCCGAAAACGCCATCGGGAGAATGAGGGCGGTCGGTACCTCCTTCGAAAAGCGGCCGGCTTGATCCTCGACACGCGCCCCCGAACGCGCAGCCTGAAGTCAGACCCCGGGACGGTGGTTGCGGCTCCCTCGTTGTTCGGTTGGCGCCCTGGGACTCGCTGCACATGTTAATGCACCGGGCCGAACACCAACATGAGGCGATGACCTCGAAGACCAAGTGACCCCCGGAGCCCACATCGCCACAGGTAGGCCTCACCCGCAGCTTTCCGCACGCCCGCTGCCACCATCCGCAACATCCCTTCCGGCCCCGGCCGTTGCAAGTGCAGCGCCTCGGGCGCCGGTGCGGTCAGCCAGATCCACAATTGGCCTGCCGGTCGGGCGTGTACCAAAGTTGCATCTGCCGCATTTCGGGGGGGCGTCATCTACAGCGCTGTCCCCTTGGCCCGAACATCAGCACGAGGGCATGGCTTCGGTAAGGAGAGTGATCCCGGTGCAGACAAAAACAGTTTTGACCCAACTCCGCTATCAATGGGCCGAAACACATGCTGGTCGGGGGGGCCGATTCCCGTACCCTAGTGCGTAAGCACGCCCTCCAGCACCCGATGAGCGCCGACAGCCGCCGCCGATCACTCCCCACCCTGCAGAACCACTACCAGTGGTGTTGGACGGGCCATTGCAGGATCTTGTCCTAATGCTGCACGTCGACTGCTTCCGCAGTTCGACACGCCCCTTAACGAGTTGCTGGCTGTTTCGACCACGACGACCACGATGTGGGTGCTGCCCGACTGTTGCGGGACATGAACGCGCCAGATCTCATGGCTTCGCGCGGTTCACAACCAGGCGATGATCGGGCATAGTGGCGGGGCAGCTACATGTCAGGTCATCACCATGATCGCCAATCTGACCTTGGGCGAGCGCAAGTCGGCTCTCGCGATCCTGCTTCTTGGAGGCTTCGTCGGGCTTGCGATGGCCGCGGTCGGCGCAGGCGAGGCGTTCGCGGTCCACGGCTACTTCGTCTTCTTCTTCTGCGCCTTCCTGTTCATCCGCGTGCTCTCGAAGCTGGACGAGCCCGAGCCGCCACCCGAAGCCTTGCGTGGCTACTATGACGATCCGACCAAGGTCGGGATCATGCTGGCGCTGGTCTGGGCCGTGGTCGGGATGTTCTTCGGCCTCTGGGTCGCCTATCTCCTCGCCTGGCCGGACCTGACCTTCGATGCCCCCTGGGCCAGCTTCGGGCGGCTGCGCCCCGCGCACACCACCGGCGTCATCTTCGGCTTTGGGGGCACCGCCCTGATCGCCACCTCGTTCCATGTGATGCAGCGCACCGGCCGGGCCCGGCTTGCGGGGCAGTTCAGCCCGTGGTTCGTGCTTCTGGGCTACCAGCTCTTCGTCCTGATCGCCGTCAGCGGCTACCTGATCGGCATCAACCAATCCAAGGAATACGCCGAGGCGGAGTGGTACGCGGACCTCTGGCTGGTGGTGGTCTGGGTCACCTACCTCGTGCTCTACCTGCGCACGCTGGCGCGCCGGAACGAGCGGCACATCTATGTGGCCAACTGGTATTACCTGGCCTTCATCCTGATCGTGGCCATCCTGCACATCTTCAACAACCTGGCGCTGCCGGTCTCGTTGTCCGGATCGCGCAGCTACATCGTCTGGTCCGGCGTGCAGGACGCGATGATGCAGTGGTGGTACGGCCACAACGCAGTCGCCTTCTTCCTGACTGCGGGCTTCCTTGGCATGCTCTACTATTACCTGCCCAAGCGGGCAGAGCGGCCGATCTACTCCTACCGCCTGTCGATCCTGTCGTTCTGGGGCATCGTGTTCTTCTACGTCTGGGCCGGCTCGCATCACCTGCACTACACCGCCTTGCCGCATTGGGTGCAGACGCTGGGGATGACCTTCTCGGTGATGCTGCTGGTCCCGTCCTGGGCCACCGCCGGCAACGCGCTGATGACGTTGAACGGCGCCTGGCACAAGGTGCGCGACGACGCGACGCTGCGCTTCATGATGGTCGCCGCGATCTTCTACGGGCTCACCACCTTCGAGGGCTCGTTCCTTGCCATCCGCGGCGTCAACGCGCTGTCGCATTACACCGACTGGACGGTGGCCCATGTCCATGCCGGGGCGCTGGGCTGGAACGCGATCCTGATCTTCGGCGTGTTCTATGCCGCGGTGCCGGTGATCTGGCGGCGCGAGCGGATGTGGTCGAACAGGTTGATCGAGTGGCACTTCTGGCTCGCGATCCTGGGCACGATCGTCTACGTGCTGGCGATGTGGAACTCGGGCATCCTGCAGGGCCTGATGTGGCGCACCTATACCGACGCCGGAACCCTGCAATACTCGTTCATCGCGTCCGTGCTGGCGATGAACCCCTATTACGTGGCGCGCGCGGTTGGCGGGACGATGTTCTTCGTCGGAACGCTGCTGTGCGTCTACAACATCTGGATGACGATCCGGCAGGCGCCGGACAGGGCACGAGCGTCCGACCGTCCCCTGGCGCGTGAGGCCGGGGCGGACGACCGCGGCCTGCCGGCGGAGTAGGGGGGATGCTGAAAACCCTTCTCGCCCCGTTCCGCAAGTTCTTTCACGGCGTCTTTGGCCTGCATTACCGGCTGGAGCGCTACTCGCTCGGGCTGGTGGCCGCGATCATCATCGCCGGCAGCATCGGCGGCGCGGTGGAAATCGCCCCGCTGTTCACCATCGACGAGACGGTGGAGGACGTGCCCGACATGCGCGTCTATACCCCGCTGGAACAGATCGGCCGCGACCTCTACATCCGCGAGGGCTGCTACACCTGCCACAGCCAGATGATCCGCACCCTGCGCGACGAGGTGGACCGCTACGGCCCCTATTCGCTTGCCGTGGAATCGAAATACGACCACCCGCATCTTTGGGGCTCCAAGCGCACCGGCCCGGATCTGGCACGGGTCGGGGGCAAGTATTCCGACGCCTGGCATGTGGCGCATCTCTACTACCCGCGTGACGTGTCGCCGGACTCGGTGATGCCGGCCTACAGGTGGCTGGTGCGGCGGAACGCGGACCTTGGCGACATTGCAGAGCGGCTGCAGACGCTGCGCCGCGTTGGCGTGCCCTATACGGATGAGATGATCGAGAACGCCGCCCGCGACGCGCGGGCCCAGGTCGACCCTGACGGCGAGCTGGCCGAGGGGCTGATCGAGCGGTATGGCGAGGCAACCACCATCCGAAACTTCGACGACCTTCCCGGCGTTCCGACAGAGATGGACGCGATGGTGGCCTACCTGCAGGTGCTGGGGCAGCTTGTCGACATCACCGCCACCGAGCCGGTTCTGGCGGAGGAGTAGGGCATGCAGATCGACCACGATACCCTCGTCGGCTTCGCCAAGACCTTCGGTCTGTTCTACCTGATCGTCATGTCGGTCGTGGCGGTGATCTATGCCTTCTGGCCCTCCAACCGCAAACGTTTCGACCGCGCGGCGCGCAGCGTGCTCGATGACGAGGAGGGGCCATGTCGGTAGAGGAACGCGACCCGCTGACCGGCCACCAGACGACCGGCCATGAATGGAACGGCATCACCGAGCTGAATACGCGCGTGCCGCGGATCATCTGGTGGTGCATCGGCATCACCCATGTCTGGGCGCTGGTGATGTGGATCCTGCTGCCAAGCTGGCCGCTGGTCACGACCTATACCAAGGGGCTGCTTGGTCTCGACCAGAAGGAGCTGGTGCGGGGCGAGTTGGAGGTTGGCGAGCGCTACCGCGAGCATTGGGAGGCGCAGCTTTCGGCTGGCACGCTGGACGAGATCCGGGCTGAGCCGGCGCTGATGGAGGTGGTCGCGGCAAGCGCGCCCCGGCTCTGGGGCGACAATTGTGCCGCCTGCCACGGGCTTCTTGGCGTCGGCGGGCCGGGCTTCCCCAGCCTGATTGACGACGCCTGGCTCTGGGGCGGCAGCGACGAGGCGGTGCTGCAGTCTATCCGCGTCGGCATCAATGCGGCGCATCCCGACACGCAGATTTCCGAGATGCTGGCATTCGGCGAGACGGAGATCCTGACGCGCGACCAGATCCGCACGGTCGCGCTTTACGTGCAGTCGTTGTCCGGGCTTGCGGCCCCCGAGCCCGCGGTGCTGGCAGAGGGCGAGACGATCTACATCGACAACTGCTCAAGCTGTCATGGCGAGGACGCTGCCGGGCTGAACGATCTGGGCGCCCCGAACCTGACCGATGCGTTCTGGATCTATGGCGGCGACTCCCAGACGCTGTTCGACACGATCTATGGTGGCCGGCGCGGGTGGATGCCGGCCTGGGAGGGGCGGCTGAGCGAGGCGCAGCAAAATATGCTTGCGGTTTACCTGCTCGACGTCCTGCCGGGCGCGGAATGACCGGGGCCCTCCAGCGCGTGACCCGATCGCGGCCGTTCTGGATCGGCTTTTCCGTTGCGGTCGTCGCTCTTGTGGCGGCGGCAAATATCCATCTCGTCTATGTCTCGCTTGCCTCGCAACCCGCCTGTGTTCCGCACCTGCAAGCCCCCGATGACAGCGGCTCGGCCTACCGCGCCGCCAAATCGGCCTGTTGAGGGAGAAGATCATGGAAACGCGCTCGGCCATTCCCAAGGTGGTGCCTCCCCTGCCGCGGCCCAATCCCAGGGCGCGCGCCTTGCCGCGGCGGACGGCGGTTCACTGGCTGAAGGCCGGCTGGCGGGATTTCCGCACCGACCCGGTTCCAAGCCTGTGCTACGGGCTGGCGGTGTTTCTGGTCTCGGCCTTTGTGGTCTGGGGCATGTTCCGGTTCGAGGTGGACTACTTCTTCCTGCCGGCGCTGAGCGGCTTCCTGGTCCTCGGCCCGCTGATCGCCACCGGACTTTATGAAAAGAGCCGGCGGCTGGAGGAGGGAAAGCGGACCGGCCTTGGCGCGATGATCTTGGTGCGGCCGGCCTCGGCCCATCAGGCACTGTTTCTTGGCCTGCTGCTGTTGCTGCTGTTCATGCTGTGGCAGCGGGCGGCCTACCTGCTCTATGCACTGCACATGGGGGTGCGCCCGTTTCCGGGCTTCGATGACCTGTTGCCGATGATCTTCACCACCTGGATCGGTTGGTCCCTGCTGGTCACCGGCAGCATCATCGGCGGGCTGTTCGCGGCCTTCGCCTTCGCCATCGGCGTCTTCGCCATGCCGATGATGCTCGAAGAGCGGACCGACGCCTTGACGGCCGGAGGGATCAGCCTGGCGCTGGTCTGGAACAACCTCGACGTCATGCTGGTCTGGGGCGCGATCGTCGTCGGGCTCTTTGTCGTCGCGCTCCTGACCGGGCTTCTGGGGCTGATCGTGATCTTTCCGGTTCTCGGCCACGCGACCTGGCATGCCTACCGCGCAATCCGGGTCAGCCGCGGCGAGAGCGTGTTCTTCCGCCCAGAATAGCGGAGGCGGTGCTAGCCCTGCCGGTCGCTTTCCTCTGCCCCGCCGGCTTTGCCCGCGTCAGGCGGCAGCGGTTGATCATCCTCCTGCAGCACACGCTCCGCCGCGCCGCGAAGATCGTCATACTGGCCGTTGCGCATGCTCCACAAGAACGCGCCGAGGCCGACCAGGCCAAGCAGGATGCTCGTGGGGATCAAGAGGGCAAGGACGCTTATGTGGTATCACCCTTCGGCAAGATCGTGGTCAGGGAAATCTCTGATCTTGCCTATTAGGCTACCAAACGGATGCAACCAGTCAAGTGTTCCGCAATGGTCACTCAGGTAACCGCCAGCGTGTTGGGCCGACGGCGATCGCCAACGCAAATCTACGCACTCCGGTGACCTGAGCACCAGTGGCGGGGCTTGGCATCAAACCCCGCAGGCGCTTTGTCCGAACGACGGACAGCAGGCACGATTCCCCCATCTTCCCGAACCTCTACCGCAACATCATCCCGGATCAACCAGATCGGGTTTGGGTCG
>Ga0209643_1000902_pt1 | contig 35862 bp, 35 predicted proteins | sample AutmiccBRH37_all_FD_187383 | JGI IMG/M metagenome (GOLD analysis project Ga0209643, IMG submission 187383) | Deep subsurface microbial communities from Mt. Terri, Switzerland - Autotrophic microbial communities BRH/37_all (SPAdes) (version 2) | ecosystem: Environmental > Aquatic > Deep...
CCTGGACTAAAACCCCTCCCCCTCACTGCATGTCGCTTGGGGGTCATGCTTGCTTTTTCTGGATTCTGGCTTCTGGCTCCTGGATTCCGCCGTCTGCAAGACGGCAACGCCCGTCAGGGCGTTTTTTTATTTCCCCCTCACCTTTATCATCCCTGTTAAATATATTGTTAAAAATATCGACGATAGAACTGCTGGTGTGAGGTGGGGTGCTTTTATGATTGTGGTGGTGGGAGGAGGATGGGCGGGGTGCGCCGCCGCCTGTTCCGCGGCCATGGCCGGGGCGGAGGTGACGCTGCTGGAAAAAACCGATATGCTTCTGGGCACCGGCCTGGTGGGGGGAATTATGCGGAACAACGGCCGTTACACTGCACTGGAAGAGATTTCGGCCATGGGGGGGCGGGAACTGGTAAGAATAATTGACCGGACGGCCCGCCACCGGTGGGTTAATTTTCCCGGACACAGACATGCCTCTTTATATGATGTTACCAGGATAGAGCCTGTTATCAGGGAATTTCTCTCCCATAAGGGGATAATTATTAAACTCCGGGCCCGGATGACTGATGTATTGATCAAAGACGGGGTTATAAGCGGCGTAATATCCGATCAACAGGCTGTGCCCGGCGATGTTTTCATTGACACCACCGGCACGGCCGGCCCGCTGAACAACTGCTCCCGTTTTGGTACCGGGTGCGCCATGTGCATATTGAGATGCCCCACCTTCGGCCCCAGGGTGAGCCTTACCGCAAAGGCCGGCATAAAAGAGATGACGGCGCAGGGGGAACTATGCAGCTCCGGCGCCATGAGCGGTTCCTGCAAACTGGATAAGAAATCCCTGGCCCCGTGGCTGGTGAACAATATTGAGAGGGATGGAGTGGCCGTTGTCCCGCTGCCGGAGAGAATAAAAAAAGGGGGCCTGCTGGACCGTAAAGCCTGCCAGCAGTATAACCTACGGGAATTTGCCGACAACCTCATTCTGCTGGACACAGGCCACGCCAAACTGATGACCCCCTATTTCCCCCTGGAAATACTGAGGACCATTGACGGTTTTGGAAGTGCCCGGTACGAGGACCCATACTCCGGCGGCACCGGCAATTCCGTGAGATTTATGGCCATAGCTCCTGCCGGAGAAAAACTGCAGGTTATGGGAATGGCAAATCTTCTCTGCGCCGGTGAAAAGACCGGCCCTCTGGTGGGACACACCGAGGCCATAGTAACCGGAATGCTGGCAGGGCACAACGCCGCCATGCTTGAAAGGGGGCGGGAGCTTATAACACTGCCGGATTCCACCGCCGCGGGGGATATAATTTCATTCATGATCTCCCAGATAAAAGAGGGGATAGGTCTGAAAAACAAATATACCTTCTCGGGATCGGTTTATTTTGAAAGAATGAAGGATCTGGGGCTTTACACCACCGACATTGAAAGCATAGAGAAAAGGGTGTCCAGGGCAGGGCTTACAGGAGTATTTGGCAGCTCATACTGACGGCTTTATTTGGTCGGGAGTCAGGAGTCATCTGTTCTATATTTTCCCGGCTCCTCATAATGTAAAAACAGACAAGCCTGAAAATAGCTCATACTGATGACTTTATTCGTCGGGATTCGGGAGCCAGAACATTCTCCGTTGCGCCTCTGGCGGCAGGGCTGACTATTCTGACTCCTGACTTCTGTCTCCTGTCTTCTTCTTTAATTTCGCATTGGGAAGTGAGCCGGTTGGTTAACTTAATCTGGCTGGGAATGATTGTATTCGGAATACTGGCGGCCGCCGCCAACGGAAACATCGAGGCGGTCACCACGGCCGCCCTGGAGGGGGCGGGAAACGCGGTGAAAACGTCACTGGCGCTGATAGCCGTGATAACTTTCTGGCTGGGTATAATGAAACTTGCAGAAGAAGCTGGAATAATAACCCTGCTGGCCAGGCTAATCGCTCCGGCCATGAGGTTTCTTTTTCCCTCCGTCCCCGGCAATCACCCGGCCATGGGTGCTATAATAATGAACGTCAGCGCCAATATTCTGGGACTGGGCAATGCCGCCACCCCCATGGGCCTCATCGCCATGCAGGAGATGCAAAAGCTTAACCGGGGAGACCCCCGCGCGGCCACCGACGCCATGTGCACCTTTCTGGCCCTGAACACCTCCTGCATAACAATTATCCCCAGCACCATCATTGGTATCAGGGTGATGCACGGTTCGGCGGCCCCCACAGAGGTGGTGGGCACCACAATTTTCGCCACAGCCTGCGGCATGACTGTGGCCATTGTGGCGGACAGGCTCTTCAGAATTATTTTTTCAAGGCCCGGGAGGAACTAAAATGTACGCTTTGATAGCCGAGATATCCCGCTGGGCGATCCCTGTTATTCTCCTGCTGGTGCCTCTGGCCGCCATGATTCGAGGCGTCAAGGTATTTGAGGCCTTTGTCCGGGGGGCCGAAACCGGCTTTTCCACCGCCATAAAAACCATTCCCTACCTGGTGGCCATGATGGTGTCGATTAACATATTCAGGGCCTCTGGCGCCATGGAGGTTCTGGTAAAGCTGATCTCTCCGCTGCTGAACACTATCGGCTTTCCCGCCGAGCTGCTGCCCCATGCCGTAATGAGACCCCTTTCCGGAGGTGCGGCCCTGGGCATAGCCACCGATATAATCGCCGCCCACGGACCGGATTCTTTTTTGGGACGGCTGGTGTCCACCATGCAGGGCACCAGTGACACAACCTTTTATGTGCTAACTCTCTATTTCGGGTCAGTGGGCATCTACCGCTACAGGTACGCCATATATTCCGGGCTGGCCGCCGATATCACCACCCTGCTGGCCTCGGTATACATTGTCAACGCCCTTTATGGAAAATAATAAATACATTAGCTGTCAGCTTTCAGCTATCCATGGTAAAATTCACATGTAATTATTTATTACAGATGGAAGTAGGTCAGTACATGGAAAGACTTCAGAAATTTATGTCCAGGCACGGTCTGGCCTCCCGCAGGGCCTGCGAAGAGATTATAGCCTCAGGAAAGGTAAAGGTGAACGGAAAAATCGTGACCACACCGGGAACCCTGGTGGATCCCGCCAAAGTCAGGGTGGAGGTGGACGGCCGGCGGCTGGTTGCTACTGAACAAAAAGTTTACATTTTATTGAATAAACCCAGGGGATATTTGTCCACCGTAAAGGATCCCAGGGGCAGAAAAATTGTCACCGATCTTCTGAAAGACGTGAAGGAAAGGGTTTACCCGGTGGGAAGGCTGGACTACGACAGTGAGGGGCTGCTACTGCTCACCAACGACGGGGAACTGGCCTATTGGCTGACTCACCCTGGTCACAGCGTCCCCAAAACATACAAGGTCAGGATAAAGGGCATCCCCACCAGAAAAGAGCTTGAAACGCTGGCCGAGGGGGTAATGCTGGAAGACGGTGTAACGGCCCCGGCCGAGATAAGCCTGATTGATCAATATGAAGGCAACGCCCTGCTGGAGGTAACCATTTCAGAAGGCCGGAACAGACAAATCAGACGAATGATGGAAACAGTGGGGCACGAGGTGTTAAGGCTCAAGAGAACCCGGGTAGGCAGCCTTTCCCTGGGTGATTTAAAGTCGGGCCGGTACAGGCATCTAAAGGATAACGAGGTGCAGGCGCTATTTAAAAAATTTGGAATGAAAAAAGAAAAAACCAGGGTGAAGTTTGAAACCACCCGACCGAAAAGAGAAAAATTCGGTGTGCGAAAAGATAACTCCGGGGCGAAAAAAGAAAACGCCGGTCCGAAGAAAGATAATGCCAGACCGGGAAAAGATAATGCCGGGCTCAAAAAAAATTACGCCGGGCTCAAAAAAGATAGTACAGGATCGAGAAAATATAACGCTGGTCCCAAAAAGGATAATACTGGACAGAGAAAAGATAACGCCGGTCCGAAAAAAGAAAGCCCCAGAGGAAGGAATAAAAATTTTGGAAAAGGAGGGATAATAAAAAAACGCCCTGACGGGCGTTGCCGTCTTGCAGACGGCGGAATCCAGGAGCCAGAAGCCAGAATTCAGAATGGTGACAGCATACTTTAAAAGTGACCCTCAAGAGACCCCACAGCGACATGCGGTGAGGGGGAGTGATTTGAGTCCGTGCGGAATGTACCGGAGGCTGCTACTGTCTCTTAACGACCGAGCCTACGAATTTGGAGGTTAGATGTTGGAAGTTGGAAGTCGGATTAAGCTAGAAATGGCTCTGAGGTCATTTCCTACAAGTTTTCTAACCTCTAACCTCTAACCTCTGGCCTCCTACCTCCAAAATGGTCGGCATTCCGTTGGCGACCGAGTCTAGAGACAGTTGCAGCAGGAGGTAATGCAGGCCGGACTCAAATCGCTCCGCCTACCCATTAGCGACAATGCAGCGACCCTCAAGTGACCCCGGGGCGACCCCGGAAAAACTCTGGGCTTGCATAAAAATGCTTTGGCGATTTAGCACTTTAATATGACATATACTTTCCTCAACGATAAAAAATCCGGTTAAAAACGCAGGAAGAAACAGCAACCCCCCCCCCGCCATCTGGTCCGCCGGCCAACTTTGATCAACATGGCCGAATTTTAACCCTGGCAAAATTAAGCAGGATTATTTAAAATTACAGAGAATATGTAAATTGCTACAGGGGGACAGGAGGTGGCGTTTTGACCGGCTCTAACTTTAAGGACTTGCTGAACGAAAGGACAATCAGGGCAAAGATAAGAATAGATTTTAAAGGAAACGCAAAACCCGGAAAATTTTTCTTCGGGGGAAAATCAGTTGAAAAGATGGCGGAGGAAGCTCGGGAACAAAATGTAGCCGTCTTCAGGAACATACCTCTCCAGGGAATAACTATACTGGACATTGACATAGGTACTGAGGTGTACTCATTTCTTGACGATATAAGCAACACCGAGACCGCTTATGCCCCTGTCATACTGGATGTGGCCGCCGACTCTGTGGAAGATCTGCTAAAGCTGGTGGCCAGGGAAGACTTTAGAAAAATAGATATAATCTCTCCCCCTGTTATAAATATGGACAGTCTCGGAGTGGAGAGGGTGCTTTTCAGGGTGGCCGAAGAGTTGAAAGGCTACCGGTCATTATTGGAGAGGAAATACAACCTGAGATAAGAATAAAACCCCCGGATAAATATTCCTGTAACGGCATATTTTATTACAGGAATGGAAAAAGGGGGTTGTTTCTTTTGCGGCGCGACAAATTATTGGAAGTTCTTTTCACCAGGGCGCTATTCACTCTCTTTGTTATTTTTTTATCCTTTCAAATACTTACCGGCTTTAAGGAAACCAAAGGGGAAACCGGCAGCCTGACACAAAGCAAAACATCAGAATGGACACCGGGAAGTCCGGTGATTACTTTCTACCTCAAAGACTACTCCTTGCTGCCCCGGGTCAGGGTGCTGGTAAACAACGAGGTAAAGGGGTCTTTCAATAACAGATACGTAACCGTGGAGGTGCGCCAGGGCGACAGCATTCATCTGGACGGTACTTTTTACAACAGCCCGGTAAACATAGAGGTCTTAAACGTCACCAGAGGCATTACCCATCCCAGGGGCGGTGAGATATTCAGACTAAACGGAAATATTCTGTCCCTGGGCAAAGTGGCGGGCGCAGGGCAGTAAACAGCCGCCCTGACGGGCAGGCTGGAATCAATCTTATATGGGGGGTGGCATTTTTGATTTTCCATGGAAGCAGGATGGTTGCCAAGACAGCCCTGGAAATGGCTCTGACCGAGGACCGGGAACAGGAGCGTGAACTGAAAGCATCCTTCGCCAAAGAAGGTATTAGGACAGCCGCCGTTGATTACGGCGGGGATTTTATATCATCGGTTAACAAAATAACCGAGAGATCGGTGGTGGCCGCCAAGAGAGAGGGCGTGATAAAGGATATTCACGCCGAGGAGGGGGCGGTGGCAGGCGCTGCCAGGGAGGCGCTGTCACAGATCATATCCAAGGCCCTGGGGCTTAATATAGGCGGTAAAATAGGGATAGCCAGACATAAGGACCACATCAGTGTGGCCGTGTTCTTCGGCGTTGGACTGCTTCATCTGGACGAGGTGGCCGTCGGCCTGGGACACAGGGCTGTATCATCATCTTAAACGGGGGTTTTAAAAATGTCAGAGAGAGCAGCCAGAGGAATACGCGGGGCAACAACAGTGGAAAAAAATGAATCCTCTGAAATACTGGAAGCCACCAAGGTGCTCCTGGGCGAGATTGTGAGGGAGAATTCCATTGATACCGAGGATATTACAGCCGCCTTCTTCACGGTGACGACAGACCTGGACGCCGAATTTCCGGCCACAGCCGCCAGGGAGTTCATGGGCTGGACCCATGTGCCCATGCTGTGCGGCCACGAAATCAATGTTCCCGGAAGGCTGGGAAAATGTATCAGGGTCATGGTAATAGTCAATACTTATAAAACCCAGAAGGAACTGAGGCATGTGTACCTGGGAGGAGCCACCGTACTGAGGAAGGATCTTCTGCCCCAATGACATTAATTGATGGGTTGAGTAATGTGAATCCAAATGGTTATAGAACGGTTTACAGGGAGCGTGCCGGTTTTGTCGGTTAGGTTCAGAATAGCCCTGTCGGTGATCATATTTGCCGTAGCCCTCCCGGTTTCGGCAATTGCTTCTTACGGAGCTTCCAGTCAAGCCTCCCGGCCATTGATAACGGTGGACGGGGTACGGGTTGACTCCCTTTGGGAAACAAGGCCGGGGGAATTTGATTATCTTACCCCGGTAACAGACCTGGCCGGGTTCACCGGGGCGGAATATAGTTTTTTCCCAGGGACCGGGGGAATCCTCATCAAAAAAGGGGACCACCTGCTGGAGCTTTTCATTGACAGAAAGGGCGCGCTAATAAACGGCGCCGAAACCACCTTGACCCAACCCCCCAGATCGGCGGACGGGGTCATTTACGTGCCCTTGAACACGGTGGCCCCGGCCCTTGGTTACAGCGTTACTTACAATACAAAAGAGAATACCTTTCATCTTTCCACAATGCCGGGACCACCTTTGGCACAGCAGCCCAAGGTAAAAATTTACGGGGATTTGCTGCCCTCGGGATCGGAATTTTTTGAGACCGGCAAAGTCATAAAAAAGAGTGATCTGGACGGTGACGGGAAGGACGAGTATTCCGCACTGTACCGGAATAATAACGGCAAGTATGGTGTTATGGTATACCGGCAGGATAGTGAAGGCTTCCTGAAGCTGTGGCAAAAGGAAGAGGAATTCCCTCCCTCACTGCTGGAGTTGGCCGATTTAAACGGCGGCGGCAGTGAATTGATGGTGGGCTGGAACTTCGGTGCGGCCATTGGCTCACACATCGAAATATACTCATTTAAGGGCGGCAGCGCCGACTTATTGTTTAGCGGGATGTACCACAGGTTTGAACAGGGCGATTTCGACGGTGACGGCAAAAATGAATTTGCGCTTTGGCAGAAAGATCATGGCGATACATACAGCATACCTGTATTTAAATGGAACGGCAAAATGTTTGCCCCGGTGGAGTACCTGCCCGGTTACTACAAAAAGGTGGTTGATTACTACCAAAGCATGGCCCCAAAGGTGTCTGTCAACAGATCGGCGCAGTATTACCTTGCCGAGGCCTACCTGCGCAGCGGTGAATTTGCCCTGGCGCTGAAAACCGCCGGTGAAGGCATTAATATCCCCCAGAGTCACCCCTCAAACGCTGACTTCCAGAGATTGAAGGGTTTGGCCCTGGTGGGTCTGGAAAGACACGCAGAGGCCCTTCCATTCCTGGAACTGTCGCTGAAAGGATTTCCCGGGCCGATATGGTCTGAGGCCAGATTTGCCCTTTCCCGCTGCTATGATAAAACAGGAGAGCCTGCCAGGGGACGACTGGAGATGATCAGGGCGCTGAACGAAGGTAATCAATGGCAGGGCTACCAGAGGGCGCTGGAAACTCTTAAGTCCGAAGTGGCTGTAAAAAATAGCTTGCCGTATGCTTTTATGTTGACAGTATGGCCCCGCTGTGTTAATTTAATTAATAGATTAGCTGAGATGAGAATAGAATAGCTGAGAGCAGTTGAGCTGAGATGGGGATTTTCTGTTTAAAATTGCTTATTAAGGCATTTTAACCGGTACTCATTTGGGTGCCGGTTTTTTATTATGGGGAGGTTATTATGATGTACTACCCGGACGAAAAAGAATACCTTGAACTCTGCCGAGACTATAAGTCTGTGCCTGTCAGCGCAGAATGGCCTTCGGACACCGAAACCCCCATCACCTTATATGCAAAGCTGGCCGGGGGAAAGGCCTCTTTTCTGCTGGAGAGCGTGGAAGGGGCTGAAAGGCTGGGCAGGTATTCCTTCATAGGCTTTGATCCCTATATGATGATCACCTGCCACAGGGGAATCACCACCCTGGAAAAAGATGGCCATAGGGAAGAACTGACCGGAGACCCTTTTGCCGTCATCGAAAAGCTTATCAATGACTTCCGCTCACCGGTACTGGACAAAATGCCCCGATTCTACGGGGGAGCCGTGGGCTATATGGGGTACGATATGGTCAGACACCTTGAAAGACTGCCCGATCTGGGGCGCAGCGACACCGGGGTTGCCGACTGCATACTGATGGTTCCCAGGATAAATATTATCATGGATCACCTGAAACATACCCTCAGGGTGGTTGTCAACACCGTTCCCACCGGGGACGGCAGGGAGGATTACAGCAGGGCAGCAGCCGCCATTAATGACGTGCTGGCCCGGATAAGGGAAGGATCGCCCCCCCCGGGCTTGGCCCCCGCCGGTAAAGGCATGCACAGAGCGACCAGAACAAACCTGTCCAGGTCCGGGTACATGGACAGGGTGGAGGCCGCCAAGGAATACATAAAAGCGGGGGATATACTGCAGGTGGTGCTGTCCAGAAGGATAGACATCGACTTCAAGGGAGATCCCTTCAGGGTTTACAGAAGGCTGAGGAGAAACAATCCTTCACCGTACCTCTACTACCTGGACATGGGAGGGATTACCATGGCGGGCTCCTCCCCCGAAATGCTGGTCCGGGTGGAGGGCGGAAATGTGGAGACGAGGCCCATTGCAGGAACCAGACCCAGAGGATCAGGCCCCCAGCAGGACAGGGAACTGGCCGCAGAACTGCTTTCGGACATAAAGGAAAGGGCCGAGCACGTTATGCTGGTGGATCTGGGCAGAAACGACCTGGGAAGGGTGTGCAAACCGGGAACGGTGAAGGTGCAGCAGTTTATGGAGGTGGAATTGTACTCCCACGTCATGCACATAGTATCCTCGGTGCGGGGAGAACTGAAAGAGGGGCTATGCGGAAGCGATGTTCTGAAGGCCTGCTTTCCCGCCGGAACTGTATCCGGGGCCCCAAAGGTGCGGGCCATGGAAATAATAGAGGAACTGGAGCCGTCCAGGCGGGGGCCTTACGCCGGGGCGGTGGGCTACATCGGGTTCAACGGCAATGTGGATACCGCCATTGCCATACGCACCATAGTCTTTCACCAGGGATTGGCCTCGGTGCAGGTGGGGGCGGGAATAGTGGCCGACTCCGACCCGGCCCGAGAGTTTATAGAAACCGAAAATAAAGCCGGGGCTCTTTTAATGACCCTGGCCGAGGAGGAGGATGGAATTGCTGTTAATTATTGACAACTACGACTCCTTCACCTACAACCTGGCCCAGTACTTTTCCGAGCTGGGGGCGGATGTCACGGTGGAGAGAAATGATGCCCTGACGGTAACCGACATCGAAAAAATTTCCCCGGCCGGGCTGGTCATATCACCGGGCCCGGGGCGGCCCGAAGGGGCCGGGATAACCAATGACGTGATCAGAAGGTTTGCCGGCTCCATACCGATACTGGGAGTGTGCCTGGGACACCAGGCCATAGGCAGCGTTTACGGCGGGCCGGTGGTCAGGGCCCGAACCATTATGCACGGCAAAACATCCATGATACACCATGACGGCAGGGGTGTATTTAAGGGGATTCCCTCTCCATTCTCAGCCATCAGGTATCACTCCCTGGTGGTGGACCCCCGGAATGTGCCCCAGTGCCTTGAGGTAAGCGCCTGGACCGATGACGGTGAAATAATGGGAATACGACACAGCAAATGCAGCGTGGAAGGGGTACAGTTTCACCCGGAGTCCATTCTTACCGATCACGGCTACCAGCTTTTACGCAACTTTTTGATTAACAACCGGATAACTGATGAAATTAAGGAGGTCGTCTGATGGAAAACGCCGACATAATCCGTTCCATACAAAAGGTGGTGGCCGGAAGCCATTTGGGAGAGGAAGAGGCCAGGGCTGTAATGGGTCTGATCATGGACGGCCAGGCCACCCCGGCCCAGATAGCCGCTCTTCTGATTGCCATGCGGCTGAAGGGGGAAACCGTTGAGGAAATAACCGGCTTTGCCAGGGTAATGAGGGATAAGGCCACCCCGGTTCACACCCGCCATAAAATGGTGGTGGACACCTGCGGCACCGGCGGGGACGGGGCGAACACCTTTAACATATCCACAGCCGCAGCCCTGGTGGTGGCCGGGTGCGGCGCCCCGGTGGCAAAGCACGGCAACCGGTCGGTCTCCAGCCGGTGCGGGTCGGCCGATGTTTTGGAGGCCCTGGGGGTAAACATAAATCTCACTGCCAATGAAAAAGAGGAGTGCCTGGACAAACTGGGAATAGCCTTTCTTTTCGCGCCGGCGCTGCACGGGGCAATGAAGCACGCCGCCGGTCCCCGCAGGGAGATCGGGGTAAGGACTGTTTTTAATGTGCTGGGCCCCCTGACTAATCCGGCCGGGGCCAGCGCCCAGGTGCTGGGAGTATTCAGCAGGGATCTGGTTCCCAAGCTGGCCGGTGTGCTGGCCAGACTGGGAACCAGGAGGGCCTTTGTGCTGCACGGAGCCGGCGGAACTGACGAATTAACCCCCCTGGGGCCGGCTTATGTGTGCGAGGTGTCCGGCGGGAAGATAAGCCAAATGGAAATTGACCCCCTGGACTTTGGCGTTAAAAGGGCCGGCATTGATGATTTGCGAGGCGGGTCCCCTGCGGAAAACGCCGCCATAATCAACGCCGTACTGGCCGGTGAAAGAGGCCCCAGGCGGGACGCCGTGGTGATCAACGCCTCCCTGGCCCTGGTGGCGGCAGGACTGGCCGAAGATTTCGCCGGGGGTATGAAATTGGCCGAAATAAGCATTGATTCCGGTCAGGCTTCAAATAAACTAAAGGAAATGGCGGAATTCACCTCCGCAAAGTCGGAGAAGAAGGCCATATCATGATCCTTCAAGAGATTATCAACCATAAGCACTACGAGGTGGAAGAACTCAAAAGGAGCTTTAACGCCGGGGATGCCCTGAAAATAATTGAACAGCTGCCTCCGGTGCGGTCCATGGCGGGTGCGCTGAGAAAACCGGGGAGCGTCACCCTGCTGGCCGAGATTAAGAAGGCCTCACCATCTAAGGGAATCATCCGGGAGGATTTCAATGCTTTTGACATAGCCGAAATATATTCAAAAAGCGGAGCAGACGCCATTTCGGTGCTGACCGATGATAAATTTTTTGCGGGTCGTCCGGAATATATACCGCTGGTCAGGAAGGCCGCCGGCCTTCCCATTCTCAGAAAGGATTTCATCATCGACCCGGTGCAGATTTACCAGGCCCGGACACTGGGGGCCGACGCCGTGCTGCTGATATGTGCCGCACTGTCGCCCGAAAAACTGAGAAGCCTCCTGGGGGTGGCCAATGACTCCGGCCTTGAGGTCATTGTGGAGGTGCACAACGAACTGGAAATGGACTCCGCCCTGGGCTGCGGCGCAGGTATTATAGGAATAAACAACCGGGATCTCAAAACCTTCAGCACAGACATCGGCACCACCCTGCGGCTAATGGAAAAATTCAAGGGAATAAGCCAGGTGGTGATAAGTGAAAGCGGCGTCAAATCCAGATCCGACATGGAGATGATCAGGGAGGCCGGTGTTGACGGGGCCCTGGTGGGGGAGTCCATCATGAGGTCTGAAGACATTGCCGCCAAAGTCAGGGAATTAAGATACGGTAAAAATGGCCTCCGGGAGTAAAACAACACCGGGGCTTTGAGGCAAATGAGGGACGCTATGAATAAACACTCTGTCAGAATTAAAATATGCGGCATAGGTGATCTGGAAACGGCTCTGGGGGCGGTTGAGGCCGGGGCCGACGCCCTGGGCTTTGTATTCGCCCCCAGCAGGAGAATGCTAAGCCCGGATAAGGCCAGGGAGATAATTAAAAGGCTGCCTCCCTTCATATCCAGGGTAGGTGTTTTTGTGAACCTGCCGGCGGACCAGGTTGAGCAAATAGCCGGCTACACCGGGCTGGACACCGTCCAGCTCCACGGGGATGAATCACCGGAATACTGCAAGGCCATCAATGGATACAAAGTGATCAAGTCTTTCTCAGTATCCGGTGAACAGGATATGGAAAGAGCAATGATGTATGAAGTGGACGGCTACCTGCTGGACACCCCGGCCCGGGGGTTAAGGGGGGGTACCGGAATAGCCTTTGACTGGAAACTGGCAGCCTGCTTTTCGGCCGGCCCCCTGGTGCTGGCGGGGGGGCTCTGCCCGGAAAATGTGCGTCAGGCCATAAATCTGGTGAGGCCGTACGCCGTTGACGTAAGCAGCGGGGTAGAGACTGAGGGCCAAAAGGATATAAACAAAATAAAGCATTTTGTAAGGAGGGTAAAAGGTGACTGAAATAATGCCCGACAATAGGGGGTATTACGGCTGTTACGGGGGCAGGTTCGTCCCTGAAACACTGATGCCCGCCCTTGAAGAGCTGGCTGCGGCATACAGGCAGGCCCAGGCCGACGAGGAGTTCAAGAAAGAATATTACACGCTTTTAAAAAAATATGTGGGCAGGCCTTCGGAGCTTTATTATGCCGGAAGGCTTACCGACTACTGCGGGGGTGCCAAAATTTACCTCAAAAGGGAAGACCTCAATCACACCGGCGCCCACAAGATTAATAACACCATAGGCCAGATTCTCCTGGCCAACAGAATGAAAAAGAAGAGGGTAATAGCTGAAACAGGGGCCGGCCAGCACGGCGTGGCCACCGCCACCGCCGCAGCCCTTTTCGATATGGAGTGCGCCGTTTACATGGGTGAGGAGGACATGGCCAGGCAATCTTTAAACGTGGTCCGCATGAAGCTTCTGGGCGCCGCCGTAGTTCCTGTTTCCTCGGGCAGCCGGACACTGAAGGACGCCATGAATGACGCCATGCGGGACTGGGTGGCAAATGTTGATAATACTTACTATCTGGTGGGATCTGTGGCCGGGCCCCATCCCTACCCCATGATGGTGAGGGACTTTCAAAAGATAATTGGGGAAGAAACCAAAAAACAAATCATGGAATATGAAGGAAGGCTTCCTGACTGCATCATAGCCTGCGTGGGAGGGGGAAGCAACGCCATGGGAATATTCCACCCCTTCCTTCAGGATAAAACCAGACTGCTGGGAGTGGAAGCGGCAGGCCGCGGAATGGACACCGAAAATCACGCCGCTACCCTCACCGCAGGCAGCCCGGGAGTGCTGCACGGATCCTTAAGCTACGTTTTGCAGAACTCCGAGGGACAAATCAAACTGGCCCACTCAATTTCCGCCGGACTGGATTATCCGGGTGTGGGTCCTGAGCACAGCCATCTCAAAGACACCGGGAGGGTAAGCTATGCCTCGGTGACCGACCGGGAAGCCCTGCAGGCATTCCAGGTGCTTTGCCGCACCGAAGGCATTATACCGGCCCTGGAAAGCTCCCACGCCCTGGCCGAGGCCATCAGAACGGCAGGGAAAATGAGTCGTGACAGCGTCATGGTGGTAAACCTTTCCGGCCGGGGGGACAAAGACGTGGACACGGTGGCCGGATATCAGGGGGTGGATTTTTAATGACCGGAACTGAAAGAATAGCAAATGCGTTTAACAATCTCCGCAAGCGGGGAGAAAAAGGTTTAATAACCTATACCACCGCAGGATACCCGGATGCTGTGCAAACACTGGATATATTAAAAGCCCTGGCCGATTCGGGATCAGACCTGATAGAAATAGGCTTTCCCTTTTCCGACCCGGTGGCCGACGGCCCTGTGATCCAGCAGTCCTCCCAGCAGGCCCTGGCGGGGGGAATCAGGCTGTCGGATATATTTAACATTGCCGGAAAGCTGAGAAACCACACCGACCTGCCGGTTCTGGCCATGACCTATTATAACCCTGTGATGAGGTACGGCATCGGCAATTTTGTCAGTATGTCCCGGGAATCGGGGATAGACGGATTTATAGTGCCGGACCTGCCGGTGGAGGAGGACCAGCCCCTGAGGAACGCATGCCGGGAATACGGACTTTCGCTGGTTCCCCTGGCAGCCCCGACATCAACCGATGAAAGACTGAAAAGAATAACCTCCGGGGCGGACAGCTTTATTTACTGCGTATCTGTTACCGGTGTAACCGGCTCCACAAATGCAATAAAAACCGACCTGAAGGCCTTTGCGCAACGGCTGAGGAGGCATGCCGATCTTCCGCTGGCAGTGGGTTTCGGAGTTTCGGGACCGGAAATGGCACGCCGCGTGGCCGAGGATTTTGACGCCGTGGTGGTGGGCAGCGCCATTGTAAGGGCGGTGCCGGGAGAGGGTGGAGTAACCGGTGCAATACAAAGGGTCAGCCGGCTCGCCGGTGACATCAAAAACGCCCTGGGGAAGCAATCAGCGGTTGTGTCATAATATGTATTGTTGGCCTATACCTGTTGTGGTAATATAAATCTTGTAGAACGGCTGGTGGTCAAGGGCCTTTAACATCAGGCAGTACGGTAGAACGGCAGGGGGGGATTGGGATGGCCAAAAGGTTATACGGCGCCCCTTAGGGGTGTTTTGTCCTTTATTGCGAATTTCTTTAAGGCTTAACAGTTAAAATATCATCAATACGGGATTAAGGAGGATTGGCTGTGATTGTGGTAATGAATCACTGTGCAGATAAAAAGGATATCCAGGCCGTGATCAGTAAGCTTGAAAAAACAGGATTTCAAATTCATCTGTCCGAGGGAGTCGAAAGAACCATTATAGGGGCCATAGGTGATAAGACAAGACTTGGAAGCATGTCGCTGGAAGCCATGCCGGGGGTGGAAAAGGTGGTTCCGATACTGGCTCCCTTCAAACTGGCCAGCAGAAATTTCAGGGAAGAGAATACCGTCGTATGCGTGGGGGATATAGAAGTAGGCGGGGATGCAATACACGTCATGGCCGGCCCCTGTGCGGTGGAAAGCAGGGAACAATTGATGGAAAGCGCCCTGCGGGTAAAGGAGGCCGGCGCCACCATACTGCGGGGGGGCGCCTTCAAGCCCCGCACATCTCCCTATTCTTTCCAGGGGCTGGAAGAAAAGGGATTGGAAATGCTGGCTGAAGCCAGGGAGGCCACCGGGCTTAAAATTGTCACCGAGGTGATGGATCCCAGAACACTGCCACTGGTGGCTCAATATGCCGACATATTGCAGATAGGCACCCGCAACATGCAGAACTTTTTCCTGCTTAAGGAAGTGGCCGCCATGGATAAGCCCGTCCTTTTGAAAAGGGGAATTTCAGCCACCATTGAGGAGTGGCTGATGGCTGCGGAATACATAATTGCCGGAGGCAACTCCCAGATTATACTTTGCGAGAGGGGCATCCGGAGTTTTGAAACCTACACCAGAAACACGCTGGATCTGACCGCCATACCAGTGCTGAAGCACCTCACCCACCTTCCGGTGATCGTGGACCCCAGTCACGCCATCGGCAAATGGCGCTTTGTCCTGCCTATGGCCAGGGCGGCGGTGGCGGCCGGGGCCGACGGACTGATTATAGAGGTTCACCCCAATCCCTCGGAAGCTCTTTGTGACGGGCCGCAGTCGCTGACACCGGAGAATTTCAGGCATCTGATGGATGAGGTTCGCCAGGTAAGTAAAATAATGAACAGGAAAATGCCTGATGCGTAATAAGCCTCTTTTTAAAAAAGTGGCAATAGTGGGCGTGGGTCTCATCGGTGGCTCCCTGGGAATGGCCATTAACCGTAAATCCCTGGCGGGAGAGGTCATTGGCCTGGGGCGCAACCGGGAGGCCCTGGATCTGGCCCTGGAATACGGGTCGGTGCATAGGGTTGCACTGGACTACAGGGCGGTGGCCGGGTGCGATCTTATAGTTGTGGCCACCCCCGTGGGCACAACCCTTGGCATTCTTTCGGATCTTGCGCCCTTCATGGATGCCGGGGCAGTGGTAACCGACGTGGGCAGCACCAAGGTAAAAATTGTGGAGGGCTCCGCCCGGGTGCTTCCTCCCGGCCCGGTTTTTATAGGTGGTCACCCCATGGCCGGGTCGGAAAGAGGCGGCATCGCCGGAGCCGATCCCTTTCTTTTCGAGAACGCCTTTTATGTACTGACCCCTGGGGAGGACACTTCCCCGGAAAGTTTGGACAGGCTGATAAATTTGGTGGAGGGCATCGGGGCAAAGCCTGTCATCATGGATCCTGCCGAGCATGACCTGTCGGTGGCTGCGGTCAGCCACCTTCCTCATCTGGTGGCGGCCTCCCTGGTAAACTATCTGTTTGACCTGCCCGGCAGCGAAAAAAAATCTTTGCTGGCTGCCGGGGGATTCAGGGATACCACCCGAATAGCCGCCGGAAATCCCGATATGTGGAAAGATATATTCATCACCAACCGGAACTGCATACTGGAGGCCCTGTCTGCGTTCAAAACCAGGCTGGATGAATTTGAGGAAGCCATCAGGAACCGGGACCATCAGAAGATATATGACCTGCTGGGAAGGGCCCGCTCCCTGAAATCCGGAATGCCCGCCAGGAGAAAGGGATACCTGCCTATCCTCTGGGAAATAGTGGTTACTGTGCCCGACATGCCCGGCATAATTGCCAATATAGCCTCAATTCTTGGCGGAGAGGGCATAAACATAAACGACATCGAAATACTGAGGGTAAGGGAAGGGGAAGGCGGCACCATCAGACTGGCCTTTGCTGAGGAAAAAGACCAGGAAATGGCTGTGAATCTCTTGAATGCGGCGGGAATACCAACGAAAAAAGTCGCCCTGGCGGGCGACTAGGAGCCAGGAGCCAGAAGCCAGAATACTTTTTATCTTAGGCGGTAGAAAGGATGTTTAAAAATAGACAGGATAATAACCCCATCAAAGGGATTGAACGGGACGGTAACCGTTCCTGGTGACAAGTCCATTTCCCACAGGGCTGTAATGATGGGTTCCATTGCCGAAGGCGAAACACTGATAAAAAATTTTCTCACCGGGGAAGACTGCCTTTCCACCATGAAATGCTTCATGGAATTGGGGGTTACCTTTGACGGCCCCTCCGACGGAAATCTTAAAGTTTACGGAAGGGGACTTCACGGTCTAAAGGAGCCGGGCAAAGTACTGGATGCGGGAAATTCAGGAACAACCATGCGACTGATCACCGGGATACTTTCCGGACAGAATTTTTTCAGTGTAATCACCGGTGACCGGTCCCTTACCTCCAGGCCCATGGGCAGGGTAATTACTCCTTTGACTAAAATGGGGGCGCAAATAGCCGGCAGAAAAGGAAATACCATGGCTCCCCTGGGGATTAGGGGAGGAGACCTGCAGGCCATTGAATACATCTCACCGGTGGCCAGCGCCCAGGTAAAATCATGCGTTATTCTGGCCGGATTGTACGCCGGGGGCGTCACCTCGGTCACCGAGCCATTCAAATCCAGGGATCATACCGAAAGGATGCTGAAGCACTTCGGGTGCGATATAGAGGTAAGGGGTAATACCGTTTCGGTAAAGGGAGGAAGTTTATTGAGGGGATCGGAAATAACCGTTCCCGGGGATATATCCTCTGCGGCATTCCTTATGGTGGCAGCCGCCATAGTGCCCGGTTCCGATATAACCATCAGAGATGTGGGCCTCAACCCCACCAGGGACGGAATAATTTCAGCCCTTACCGGTATGGGAGCCCAAATTGAACTGCTAAACAGCCGGATCCTTAGCGGGGAACCGGTTTCCGATATCAGGGTGAAGTCATCAGGACTTAAGGGAACAATAATAGAAGGCGATCTGGTACCCCGGATGATAGACGAGATTCCTGTCCTGGCAGTGGCAGCGTCGGTGGCCCAAGGACAAACGGTGGTCAGGGACGCCGCCGAGCTGAAGGTAAAGGAATCCAACAGGATTTCAGCCATCGTGGAAGAGCTGAAAAAGTTCGGGGTGGACATAGAGGAATTGCCCGACGGCTTTATTGTAAAGCCGGGAAATATGCTGAAGGGCGCAGAAGTGGATACCCGAATGGATCACAGAATAGCCATGGCCATGACGGTGGCCGGTATGGTTTCCGAGGGGAAAACGCAAATAAAGGATACCCGGTGCGTAAACATATCATTTCCCGGCTTCTACGATGTATTAAAAATATTGGGTAAAGAATAATAAAACCTGAACACAGGGAAAAGAGGAAATGGCGCTCACATGTCGAAGATTCTTTCTGTTTGCGTAAATTAGCAATTATGTCCATAAAGTTTGGGGAGATGATATGCCCGGGATAGTTTCCATAGCCATTGACGGACCCGCCGGAGCGGGAAAGAGTACCGTTGCCAAAGGAGTGGCCTCAATACTGGGGTACAGGTATATAGACACCGGGGCCATGTACAGGGCTGTAACACTGGCGGCCCTTTTAAGGAATGTAGACATTAACGACCCCCAGGCCTTATATCAACTGGCAAATAGCACAAAAATTGATATAATAGAATGTAATGGTGAAAATATAAGGGTAATGCTGAACGGCCAGGATGTCACCGAAGAAATAAGAAGCCCGTCGGTGACCGAGAATGTGTCAAATGTTTCCAAGGCGCCGGGAGTCCGGCAAATCTTGGTGGATGCCCAAAGAGAGATGGCCCGCGGACAAAGCGTGGTCATGGAAGGAAGGGACATCGGCACCGTGGTTTTAAAGGATGCTGAATACAAATTTTTTTTGCTGGCCTCGGCCCAGGAAAGAGCCAGGAGAAGGGCCCTGGACTTTGAAAAAATGGGGTTTCCGGTGAACATTGAGAAACTCACCGAAGACATAGAAAAAAGAGATTACACAGACAGCAACAGGGAAGTTAACCCACTAAGGCCGGCTGTGGACGCCAGGGTTATTGACTGTACCGGAATGACCGCCCGGGAAGTGATCAATCACATAGTGAATACAGTAACGGAGGTCCGCTACTGATGTTCTACGGTTTTGCCCGGTTTATCTGCAGATTTTTCCTGTTAACCGTAAGAAGGTTGGAAATACGGGGAGCCGGGAATATTCCCAGGCAGGGTGGGTTTTTACTGGTAAGTAACCACAGGAGCTACTGGGACCCTATTATAATAGGATGTGCCCTGCCAAAAAGCAGAAGAATATATTTTATGGCCAAGCGGGAGCTTTTCAAAATACCTGTACTGGGATGGCTGATCGACATGCTGGGGGCCTTTCCGGTTAAAAGGGGAGGAGCCGACCGCACAGCCATCAGAACGGCCTTGGATCATCTGTCCGCCGGACGTGTGGTGGGGATATTTCCCGAAGGCACCAGGAGCAAAAACGAAGATATGCTGGACCCCCACAGAGGGGCGGCCATGCTTTCCACAAAAGCGTCCGTACCGGTGCTGCCGGTGGCTGTTATAGGGTTCAAAGGCTTCTTAAGCAAGGCAAGTATTGTTTTTGGACCGCCAATATACCTGGTAAAGACTGGCTCAAAAGATCGCAGAGTTAGCCGGGAGGATCTGGAAACAATGAGCAGGACAATTATGAACGAGGTGGCCGTCCTGATGGCCGCAAAAAGCGGTGATATTGGTTGAAGGTGCTTGTGGCAAGCTGTTCGGGTTTTTGCTACGGGGTTAAAAGAGCGGTGGAACTGGCCAAAAGCTGTGCCCTTGACAGGGATGGCCCGGTTTATTCGCTGGGACCAATAATACACAACAAACAGGTAGTGGATGAACTGATCAGATCCGGCATTAATGTTATTGACAGCCTTTCCGGGGCCGGACCGGGAAGCAGAGTCATAATCCGTTCCCATGGCGTTGGCCCGGAGATAATTAACGAGGCCAAACACCTGAATATAGATATTGTGGACGCCACCTGCCCCTTTGTGGCCAAAGCCCAGAGGATAGCCGGGAATTTAACCGGGGAGGGCATTCAGGCAGTGGTGGTGGGTGACAGGGATCACCCGGAAGTCAGGGGAATTATTGGTTGGACCGGTGGGAAGGCATTGGTGGTGGCAAACAGGGAAGAGGTTTTAGACAAACAACTTCCCCAGCGGGTCGGGGTTCTGGCCCAAACCACACAGACCGAAGCCAACTTTAAAAATGTTGTGCACGCCTTAAAGGAAAAGTGCCGTGAGGTGGCTGTTTACAACACAATATGCAATGCTACCGGGGAAAGGCAAAAATCCGCCGTGGAAATGTCCCGCAAGGTTGACGCCATGGTGGTGGTGGGTGGTATTGACAGCTCAAACACAGCTAAGCTGGCAGAGCTCTGCACAGCCCAGGGAACACCGACCTACAGAGTTGAAACCGCCGACGAACTCCAAAAAAAGTGGTTCGAGGGTAAAAAAACGGTGGGTATAACCGCAGGGGCTTCAACACCACAGCGGATTATTGAGGAGGTTGAAAGACGGATGAAGGAGTTGGGCGGAATGGATACCATGGATACCATAGAATACCAAGTGGAAAAGATTGAGTCGGAGGAAATTAAAGCCGAAAACCCCGTTGCCGAGGCAGCGGCAGAAGAACCGGGTAAGGATGGCGGCATGGGGGACGCTGTGGACATTAAACCAGTCCGCACTGGAGAAATAGTAACCGGAGTTGTTGTACAAATAAACCAGGACGAAGTTTTGGTGGACGTCGGTTCAAAATCAGAGGGGGTCATATCCCTGCGTGAACTTGCCTGTTGCGATGTTACATCCCCTCACGACATCGTAAAAGTGGGGGACAAAATAGATGTTTTCGTTCTGAAGTCCGAGGATAAAGAAGGCAGAATAATTCTTTCCAAAGAAAAAGCGGACGCTGAGAAGACCTGGGGAGTACTGGAAGAACACCTGGAGAGCGGCGAGATTGTTAATGGAACAGTCCGGGAAATGGTCAAGGGCGGCCTCCTGGTGGATGTGGGCGTTCGGGCCTTCCTGCCGGCTTCACTGGTTGACAGGGTATATGTAGAAGACCTGTCCAAATTCCTTGGGCAGGAGATATCCGCCAAGGTAATCGAGTTAAACCGCCCCAGAAAAAAGGTTATACTCTCCAGGAAGGCGCTTCTTGAAGAAGAGTATGCCAAAAATCGTGAGGAAATGTTTGATAATCTGCAGGAAAAACAAGTAGTCCGGGGCATTGTAAGGCGCCTGACAAATTTCGGAGCCTTCGTGGATATAGGAGGCCTGGACGGACTTTTACACATATCGGAAATGGCCTGGTACAGAATTAACAACCCCTCCGAAATTGTTAAGGTGGGGGATGAAGTTGACGTTATGATTCTTCGCATTGACAGGGACAATGAAAAAATTTCCCTGGGCTTAAAGCAGGTAATGGGTAACCCCTGGGAGGGCGTGGAAGACAAATATCCGGTGGGCGCAGTTATAAACGCAAAGGTGGTGCGGCTTGCCCCCTTTGGCGCCTTTGTCCAGCTGGAGCCCGGCGTAGAGGGACTGGTACACATTTCCCACCTGGCCGAACGTCACATAGCCAAACCCGACGAGGTAGTCAGTGAAGGGCAGGAGATACCCGTCAAGGTGCTCAGTGTTGACCCCGTAGAAAAACGCATCAGGCTTTCCATCAGGGAAGTTCAAAAAGCGCCAAGAGAGCCCCGGGTCCCCAGACCGGCTGAATCCCAAAAGTCAGAACAGCAAAATGACGGTGGCAATGTCACCATCGGAGACCTGGTCGGGAATATTTTTGATACAAAATAACCGCCCAAAAGGACTGGACAGCTTATACTGACGACCTTATTCTATCGGAAATCAGAAGACAGCGGTTATTTTATTTGGCGGGATGCGGCGTTTAGGGTTGCCGGCAGTCCGTTAGAGTACAGCTATGCTATAAAATAACCGCCCCCGCAAGACGGGGGCGAATGGTTAACTACGCTCCGGTGGATGCTCTGGCCGGGGTTTTTTTGAATTCCAGGTACTTTTTGATTGACAGGATTATTACTCCCATTGACAGAACCATCAGACAAAGGTCTGTGACCACCAGTGGGATATTATTGGTGGGCAGGTATTTGCCCACCAGCAGTTGGTACAGTGCGGTTATGGTGGTGGCCATCATGAATATTGCCGGCAGAACCGCAAACCAGCAGGGTTTACCCCTGTACAGCAGCCACATGGCCACCGCTATAAGGGCCAGGCCCGAGAGAAGCTGATTGGCGGAGCCGAAGATGGGCCAGATAACAGTGTAGGCGTTGGAATACCCGAGGTAAAACATTATTAATACAGACAGCCCGGAGTTAAACCAGAAGGTTTTCAGAATAGAAGGCACCTCTTTAAACAGTACAGCCCACAGTTCCTCGAACAGGTACCGGTTCAGGCGGACCGCGGTGTCCAGGGTGGTTACAATAAAGCCCTCTATCATCAGAATGCCGAATATGGTTCCCATATACATGGGAATGCCTAATGCTTTATCCAGCAGTCCCCCCATACCCAGTGAGAATCCCAGTATGGCGTTGGCCCCTTTGGCTGGCCAGACAATATCCATATAATTCTGGAATGAAATGCCGGCGCCCACGGCCACCAGTACCAGAACGGCCAAAATGCCCTCCAGCACCATCCCCCCGTAACCGATCCTGCGGGTATGCGACTCCATAGAAACCTGCTTTGAAGAGGTTCCCCCGGAAACCAGCGAATGGAATCCGGATATGGCCCCGCAGGCTACGGTAATGAAGAGGAAAGGCCAGATGAGCCCCATTTTTTTCATGCCTTCCGCTATATTAAAGCTGGGCGCCTGAACTGTCAGACCGCCGGCGCCACCCAGCATGGCTCCCAGAAAGAGAAGAACCAGTCCTAGGTACAGCAGGAATGAGTTGGTAAAGTCCCTTGGCTGCAGTAAAGCCCACACCGGTATGCCGGCAGCGAAAAGGACATAAATCGATAAAAGAATTATCCATATTTTTGGATCCAGCATTACCGGATTGGAAACCCCGATAATAACCGATCCCACTACCACCACCAGGGCCATCAGACCGGAAGTCCACACGCTGATGCCCTTCCGGTAGTACAGGTACCCCAGTATGGGGCTGAAGAGGGTCATTATGATTACCGAGGTTGAGGCAATACCTCCTATGACGACCTTCTGCACTCCGTCATGGGTGATTACCTTCAAAGAAGTGCTGGCGGCGTCCACACCCAGCACCTTTGTCGGAACCAGGGAAGCCAGGGCGGTGGCGGTGAGCCCCAGAAAGGCGGCGGTAACCAGAAATATCATAAACAGCGTGAACAGAATAAAGAGCAGGTAGCCCGCCCGCCCCATGGTGGTGGAGGCTATCTGGGCTATTGATCTGCCCTTTTCCCTCATGGAGATAAAAAGAGTGGTGTAGTCGTGAACGGCCCCGAAAAATATGGTGCCCAGGAAAACCCAAAAAAGGGTAGGCATAAACCCAAAGGCCATGGCCATGGTGGGGCCCAGAATTGGCCCGGCCCCGGCGATGGAGGCGAAGTGGTGAGAGAAAAGAACCATAGGGTGCGCGGGGGCATAGTCCACATCGTCCTTCATGGTGTTGGCGGGAGTGGGCTTGCTGTCATCCTCACCCAGCACATTTCTGATGTACCCGCTGTAAAAGCGGTAGGCCAGCGAAAAACCAATAAAAACCAAAATAACAATAAGAGCTGTATTCACCTGTTTACCTCCTTTTAATCTACTGGAAATAAACCCTGAACCTTATCACCTCCCCATCCTTACTTGTTCCAATGAGATTTTTCTGCACCTGCCATCCCTGCTATCCCTGCCATCTATATAATACCATTATTTAGATAATATGGAAAGGTGACACACCTCTCCAGTATGACTGCCTCTGGGAGTCTAGGAATGTCCCCGATGCATAGACGGCGGAATCCAGAAGCCATGAGCCAAAATATTGACAGGTAGCTTATATTGGTTTTTGTTCCACGCATATTAAAAATTCCTACGGGCAGGATATTATTAAAAAATCAGGGGGTATATACATGACTAGATTTCCTGCAGGAATAATTATCCTGCTGATCGTGTCGGCACTTATATTTTTCGGAATTGCCCAGAGGGCTCTGGACAGGATGAAGCTTTCGGACAAAGGGGCCCTGGCCGTTATTGCAGGGCTTATACTGGGAAGCTTTATAGAAATCCCCATATGGGGAGGCCGTTTACCCTTATCGGTCAATATAGGCGGCGCTCTGCTTCCCCTGGGGCTGGCCATATACCTGGTGTCAACCGCCGGAACGGCCAAGGAAAAAATCAGAGCCCTGATCGGATCCCTGGTTACCGCCCTGGCCATATACGGTGTGGGCGCCCTGGTAATGACAGGACTTCCTGAACCGGCCGGGAGGTATGGATTTATTGACACCCTTTGGCTGTTCCCACTGGTGGCCGGTATAGTTGGTTATCTTTCCGGAAGGTCACGCAGGGGCGCCTTTGTCTCGGCCACGCTGGGGGTGCTGATATTTGACATAGGTCATTATGTATGGCTAACCACCAGGGGGGTGGCTGCGGGAAGCACCGCCCTGGGAGGGGCCGGGGCCTTTGACGCCGTGGTGATATCCGGTATTTTCGCTGTAATGCTGGCCGAAACGGTGGGCGAGGTCAGAGAGAGAATGGCCGGAGGTCCCACCACTGAAGGAAAGGCCCCCAGCCTGGCCAGTGCGCTGCGCAAGCCGGATATGGACGGAAAGATTGAGCCTGATGTTCAGGAAGGCGTTATTGAGAATGAAAACAGGTTTGAAATGGATAGAAATAGGGAGAAAAGAATGACCGGCGGAAAAAATGACGGAGGTATGATGGATGAATAAATCTCACCATAAAATATACCTTGGAATAGCAATGCTTCTGGTCGCTTTAATATCTGTGTTCATAATGAATCTCGATAAAAGCCTGGCGCCCGCGTGGAAACCGGCTGATTTCTTCAATATAGCCGAATATAGTGACCACCAGATCGGTTATGTGGTCAACATAACCGACGAAAACGGCAAATTCATTTCCATGGCCTGCAGGGGAGTGGCAGTGGGAGACGAGATTATCAATTCAGAAGGACAGCGCTACCGCATCTCCAAGGTAAGGGGAAATGAGGCCCAGGCTGGGTTTGTGGACATGGACAGGCAGTTTCTGTCCTATAACGAATATTTTTCAAACATGGAAGTACCTGTGGCTGCAATGAAGGGCCAGGGGAAAAATCTTGTGGGCATATATCACACCCACAGCGATGAGTCCTATGTTCCCACCGACGGAAAAGAGGCAATACCCTTTAAGGGAGGAATATTCCAGGTGGGTCAGTCACTGGTGAGCAAGCTGCAAGACCGGAAAATGAATGTTTCATACGACAAGACTCCCCATGACCCCCACGACAACAACGCCTATTACCGTTCCAGAAGGACGGCCACAAAGCTAATGAAGCAAAACCCTGTGGCAATACTGGATGTTCACAGGGATGGCATTCCCGATCCCAGTTATTATGAAAAAAGAATATCCAATGAAAATGTGGCCCAGCTTCGCCTGGTAATAGGACGACAAAACCCCAACATGAGCGCCAATCTTGATTTCGCAAAGAGAATGATGGCTTACGCCAACAAGGTACACCCAAAAATAGTAAAAGAAATATACATGGCAAAGGGCAATTACAACCAGGATCTGATGCCCACCGCACTGCTCATTGAGGCCGGAACCCACGTTAACAAAAAACAGGAGGCCGAAAACGGCATTGCCCTTTTAGCCGATGCCATACCCACCGTACTGGGGGTTGCCGCAACCGGACCCGGCGCCAGGGGGGTGGGAGCCGCCCCCGCGGGAGGCGCATGGAAAGCCCTGGCCTGGATACTGGGTATAACCATTCTGGGGGGAGGGGCCTTTCTGCTGATCAGTTCCGGAGGTTTAAGCCAGGCAAAAAGCAGGCTTTCCAATTATATAGGACGGGAGTTCACCGGCTTTATGGCGCCGCTTAGGGGCCTGCGGAACAAAAAAATAATGGCGGGCAAAAAAGAGAATGGTGAGGATGGCAATACCGGTGAAAAATAAAATTGCCTGTGACAATCTCAAAAAAACAAGGTAAACATATATGGAAAGACACCTTGCCATGGTTATATCCGGGACGCTGGCCGGGACCCTGTCCAGGCTTATGCTGCTGAGGATGGACTACCGTCAGTACCCAGGTTATCCCCACGGAATGATCGCACACATCTCGCTGGGGTTTATAGCATCGGCCATGGGTGCGGTGGCGATGCCGGCCATCATAAAACCAGATTTTGCCGCCGTTACCTTCCTTGCCTTAGCAGCCCAGCAGTTTAGGGAAATAAGGGCAATGGAAAGAAAAACACTGGAGAATCTGGAAAAAACAGAACTGGTAAAAAGGGGCAACGATTATATAGAAGGAATCGCCCGCACCTTTGAGGCCAGAAATTATCTGGTCATGGCCACAGCCATGAGTGTCAGCGCAGCGTATTATTTTGGCGGAATACCGGCAGCCCTGCTTATTACCGCTCTCTTAATAATATTCAGCCGATCCTTTATGGCCGGGGAGACCATCGGAGACATATGCGAGGTGGAACGGGCCGGGCTTGACTTCACCGGTGCGCTGCTAAAAGTGGATGAAATAGTGATAATGAATGTGGGCCTGAAACAGATGAGAAAAAAAATACTGTCTGAGGGCCTGGCCGTGAGAATAAAGCCCAAGGGGGCCAACGCCAGGGCCATTATTAACGATGTGGGGCAGCGCGCAGCCATTGCCCACACTGCCGCCACCATACTGGGAATTAAAAAGGACGTGGATACACCGGAGCTGACACCCATGGCCCGGAAAAACATTGATACCGGCGAAATCGGACTGTACATATTACCAGCCATCAAAGATCCGGAAGCGTTGATGCTGGCGGTTAAAAGGACTCCGGTGCTTGAAAGCGCCAGAAGCAAGCCGCTCAGCACCGAGGCAGGGAGGATAGCCGCAGGGAAATATGACAGAGTGTAAACGAATACTGGCTGTGGTCACCACCGACAATGAAAAAGTAGGCGGAGGGGCGCCCATTTTTATCGCCGGAAGCCATGAGGAATGTGATGGTATGGCACAGTCTCTTTCCAGCATTCTGGACGGGATGGCCCATTACCTGGAAAATGGCACTTATATAATAGTGCACCACTGAGTTTAAAGCATTTATCTTCAACAAGCCTATTTGATACTCTGTGTTCTTTTTAGTCTCTGTGTCCTCTGTGACCTCTGTGGAAAAAAAGCTTATAGCTTATCTCCGGAATGCCAGAGAGGTGAATCAATCTTGAAAATAATATATCACTGTTTCGGTGGCGCCCACTCCTCGGTAACCGCAGCCAACATACACCTTGGCAGATTGCCCAAAGACAGGGTGCCCCGGAATGAAGAGCTGATTGGACAATATCTGTTCGACTGCCACAAAATAACAGATACCGGGAAAATGATATTTATGGGCCGGGACATTTTTGGCAACGATATATACGTAGTGGGGCGGCGAAGTCGCCCCCATTTACTTTACAATGTTGTCAGCGGGCTCTCAGATGTATTCCAAATTGATAAAAACAGCTACATGCTGACGGACGTGTCCCCCTGTGTAAATCTCACCATGAAACTGGGAGGGTTCATGTCCAGGAGGCTGGGTCTGATCACCGCCGGCAGGCCTATAGTAACCTGGGGAACCAGAAGAAACTATAAGAGACTGCTGGCAGAGGTGGAAAAAGTGTTTTCCCGGCTGGATCAAAAGCTGCCGCCCGATAAGGACATACAAAAAAAATTTATATTCAGAAGCCCGGAGGTTGAATATTATTGAAAGCCCTGGTTCTATTCAGCAGCTCGGATTTCCCCCTTTCTGCGGTGGCTGGGAACATCTTCCTTAAGCAGTTGCTTTCTGAGAAAATTTCTGCCGTTGAACTCTTGGACTTAATCTTTGCCAGGAATGATAGAAGATACTCCGGAGGACGGATGCGCTACCTGGGCGAAAACCGCCAGGGGATCAGGGTGGTGGCATTTTCCTGCCGTTCCGGCAAGGTCATGCTGAAGAATCTGATAACCACTTTTCTTGAGATGTACGGCATAGATACAAACCACTGCCGGATTGTTGAGATAAAAACCCCCGGCGGCTTTCTGTTTTTAATGGGTGAACTGCTGTCGATACTTCCGCCGGCCACTTTTGGAGGAAGGCCTTTAATGGAAAAATACATTAAGAAAATCTATCCCCGGCTGGTGGAGACCGTCAAACTTGACTGTAACTTCCAAATATCAGATAATTAAACGAAGAAATGAGGGGTTGACCGCACGGCGGGCTCACGTAACAGAGAGAGGATTTAAACAGTGAAGAAAGCGGGTCTCAGGATCGCATCAGTTACCGACGGCAGCATAGCCACAGAGGTGGGGCTGGAGCAGGGTGACACAATACTGTCGTTGAACGGTCATACCTTAACCGACATACTGGATTATTATTTTTATGCGAGGGACAGTTTGGTCAGTATTGACCTGTTAAAACAAAACGGAGAACAATGGGATCTGGAAATAGAAAAGGACCCCGATCAGGACCTGGGAGTAGATTTTGAATGCACCGGGCTGGAATCCATCACCCGCTGCGCCAACAGGTGTATTTTTTGTTTTGTCGACCAGATGCCCGGGGGGCTGAGGGGCAGCCTCTATGTAAAGGATGACGATTACAGGCTGTCCTTTATGCAGGGCAGCTTCATCACCCTGACCAATATGTCGGATCTGGATTTCAAGAGGATTGCCAGGCTGAGGCTGAGCCCTTTGTATGTTTCGGTTCACGCCACCAACCCGGAATTGAGGGTGAAAATACTGGGCAACCCCAGGGCCGGTGACATATACAAAAGACTGCAGTACCTGGCCGGAAAGGGTATTGAAATACATACCCAGGCCGTCGTCTGCCCGGGAGTCAATGACGGTGAGGAACTGGACAGAACGGTGGCTGATATGGTAACCCTCTGGCCGGGGGTGCGCTCCCTGGCGGTGGTTCCGGTGGGACTGACCGCCAGGAGGGAAGGACTCAGCAGCATAAGAAATTTCACCCGGCAGGAAGCGGCCCTGATAGTGAACAAGGTGAAGGGCTGGCAGGACTGCTGCCTTAAATCCTTTGACTATCCCTTTGTTTATGCCGGGGATGAGTATTACTTCCTGGCCGGCGCCCGGATTCCAGCCCTGGGCAGGTATGCTGACTTTCCACAAACCGAAAACGGGGTAGGCCTGACCCGGTTGTTTATGGATGAGTGGAGCAAGGCAAAAAGAAAGATACCTTCAGAAATCCCCGGGCCTTTAAAGATCAGTCTGGTTACCGGTCTGCTGGGGAAGAGAGTTCTGGATCCGGTTGCAGAACGCCTGAACCGGGTTAACAATTTAGATATTAGCGTAGTGGCCGTAAAAAATAAATTTTTTGGAGAATCGGTTACTGCGGCTGGGCTTTTAACCGGTCAGGACATATTAAATAAGCGGGAAGAGTTAAAAGACAGTCTGGTAATACTGCCCGCCGCTGTATTAAAAAAAGACGGACAGGTGATGCTGGACGGAATGACCCCCGAAGATCTGGCGGCCAAACTGGGGGTGCCCGTCAGAATAGCCGAAGGGCCGCAAGAATTAGTCAACATACTGAAAGAAAGCAATGGGTGATTAGATGCCTAAACCGATAGTAGCCATAGTGGGAAGGCCCAACGTGGGCAAATCAACGCTTTTCAACCGCATAGTGGGGGGGAGGCTGGCCATAGTGGAGGGAATCCCCGGGGTCACCAGGGACCGGCTTTACCAGGATGCGGAGTGGATCGGCAGGAAGTTTACCCTGGTGGATACCGGGGGTCTGGACTTTTTTGAAGACAATGCATTGACCAGTAACGTCAGGAAGCAGGCCCAATTGGCCATAGATGAAGCTGACGTGATTATTTTCGTGGTTGACGCCCGGGCGGGTATAACCTCAAACGATGAAGAAGTTGCGGGGATACTTAGAAAGGCTGAAAAGCCATTGGTCCTGGTGGCAAATAAGGTTGAACAGTATGATGGCCGCCAGGACTTTCTTGAGTTCTACAGCCTGGGATTGGGGGAGCCAATCCCGGTTTCAGCGGCAGAAGGCCTGAACACCGGGGATATGATGGATGCCGTGGTCAATAACTTTCCGGTTTCAGAGGAAATAGAAGAAGACCGGGACAGCATCCGTATAGCGGTTATAGGCAGACCCAACGTGGGTAAATCATCCCTGGTCAACAAAATTCTGGGACAGGAGCGGGTTATTGTAAGCGATATTCCCGGTACAACCAGGGATGCTATAGACACTCTTTTCGTACACGGTGACCGCAGGTACATATTGGTAGACACCGCCGGGATGAGAAGAAAAAGCCGAATAGAGCTTTCCACTGAAAAATTCAGCGTGATCCGGTCATTGAGGGCTGTGGACCGCAGTGACGTTGTACTGATGCTGATTGATGCGGTGGACGGTGTTACAGAACAGGATAAAAAAATTGCCGGCTATGCCCATGATCAGGGCAAGTCCTCCATAATAGCGGTGAATAAGTGGGATCTTATTAAAAAAGACGACCGCACCTCCGACCAGTTCACAACTAATATAAGAGAAGAACTGGGCTTTATGAAGTATTCTCCGGTGGTGTTCGTTTCAGCCCTAACCGGACAGAGGGTGACAAAAATACTGCAGGTGGTTGACACCGTTGCCGAGAACTACAGCCTTAGGGTGTCCACACCGGGACTGAACAATTTAATCAGAGAGTGCATGCTGCAGAACCCGCCGCCTTCGCATAAAACAAAACGCCTTAAAATATATTATGCGTCCCAGAATTCTGTAAAGCCTCCAAAATTCACCTTCTATATAAACGACCCGGATCTGGCCCATTTTTCCTACATACGCTATCTTGAAAACCAGATAAGGTCAGCATTCGGTTTTCAGGGGACACCCATAAAAATTCTTTTGCGCAGAAAAAATGAAAAGGATGCCGCCACTTAGAACTGTATTTTGAAAGGGAAGGGTGATAGTGACAATATTGCTATGGTTGATATTACTGATTGCCAGCTATCTGATTGGATCAATACCATTCGGGTTTATTGTGGCCCGTCTCAGGGGAATCAATATAACAAAACAGGGCAGCGGAAATATAGGGGCCACCAATGTATGGCGTACCCTGGGACCAGTCCCCGGACTGTTTGTGCTGATCATGGACGCTCTCAAGGGAGTGGCCGGGGTTTTGCTGGGCGGACAGGCAGGCATAGAGGGATTTGAGTTGTTAACCGGCATGGCTGCGCTGCTGGGGCATGCTTTTCCGGTTTATCTGGGTTTCAAGGGCGGCAAAATAATAGCCACCGGGGCCGGGGTGATGGCGGCCCTGGCGCCGCCGGTGGTTATGGTGGCTTTTATTGTTTTCTCCGTGGTGGTTCTGGCCTTCCGCTATATTTCACTGGGGTCCATCTGCGCCGCCCTTTCAGTGCCCGTCTTTCTGGCCATTTTTCATTATAACCGGATGTACATACTCTTTGGCGCCACCCTTTGTCTCTTTGCCATTTTAAAACACATTCCCAATATAAAAAGATTAAAAGAAGGAACCGAATCCAGGTTTAAGTTCAGATGATTTCGGGGGTATTGAATTGATTTGTCATAAAGTTTCTATACTGGGGGCAGGCAGCTGGGGAACGGCGCTGGCGGTTCATTTGGCCAGAAAGGGGATAAACCCCCTGCTGTGGTCTCACAGAAAAGAACAGGCGGAAGAAATATCGGAAACACGGAAAAACACTGACTACCTGCCGGAGATATTATTGCCGGATAATATAGAGGTAAACAATGACCTGGAGCGGTCGGTGAGGGGGCAGGAGATAGTTATATCGGCCGTTCCTTCCCACGCCTTTGCCGATGTGCTGTCGGAAGCCCGCCCCCACCTTGGCGCCAACACCATTTTAATCAACGCCGCCAAGGGAATTCACGAACACACACTGCAGCGCATGTCACAGATTTACCGGGAAATATGCGGGGGCAAAAAAGATAATTACGCTGTTTTGTCCGGGCCCAGCCACGCCGAGGAGGTGGGCCGGGGGATGCCCACAGCCGTTGTGGTGGCGTGCTGTGACGAAAGTGCCGCGGTAAAGGCCCAGGATGTTTTGATGTCGGTGGATTTCAGGGTTTACACCAACACCGACGTCACTGGGGTGGAAATGGGCGGGGCGCTGAAAAACATCATCGCCCTGGGCACCGGAATATCGGACGGCCTTGGTTTCGGAGACAACACCAAGGCGGCTCTGATGACCAGAGGCCTTGCCGAAATAACCCGGTTGGGAGTGGTGATGGGCGCCAATCCCCTGACCTTTGCAGGGCTTACGGGCCTGGGAGACTTGATTGTTACCTGCACCAGCATGCACAGCAGGAACAGAAGGGCGGGCATCGAGATAGGCGGGGGCAAAACCCCGGAAGAAGCTCTGTCCATAGTCCGCATGGTGGTGGAGGGATTCAAAACCACCCGGGCGGCAAACCGGCTGTCAGCCGAACTGGGTGTTGACATGCCCATCACCCGCCAGATTTACGGTGTTCTTTATCAGGACCAGCCGGCCAGGGAAGCCGTGGTGGCGCTTATGGGACGGGGTAAAAGAAACGAGATGTAAGAAACGGTGCATTGTATACAGGGGGGATGAGAATTGAAGATTGTTGAATACCTGGGCAAGAAGCCACAAATAGCCGCAGGAGTTTTTATAGCGTCCACCGCAGTGATCATAGGTGACGTAACCATTGGAGAAGGCTCCTGTGTATGGTACGGTGCGGTTATTAGGGGCGATTTCGGCAAAATAACCATAGGCAAAAACACCAATATACAGGATAATGTCGTTATTCACACCAATATTGACCACCCCACCATCATTGGGGATAACGTATCAGTGGCTCACGGAGCGGTAGTGCATTCGGCCAGGCTGGATGACGGTTCCGTTATAGGAATGAATGCAGTACTGCTGGACGGGTGCGTTATCGGTGAACAGTGCATGATTGCGGCCGGCAGCGTGGTTTCCACCGGCAGCAATATTCCGGCCAGGCACCTTGCCGCAGGAGTTCCGGCGGTACCCAAAAAGGAAATCTCCGGGGAGGCCCTGGCCTGGGTGAAAATAACTTCCATGGCATACTCAAACATGGCCAGAACCTATCTGGAACAGGGACTGGACAGGGAATAAAAAACCGCCCTAACGGGCGTTGCCGTCTTGCAGACGGCGGAATCCAGAATTCTGGGTTCTGGATTCCGACAGAATAAGGTCTTCAGTATGAGGTGTTTTCAGTGTAGTTGTAGAACTTTGTCAACAACCTCGGTCTGCCATTGGCAGGCCGTTTTTTCTTAATAACTGCGATCATTCACACAAACCGCACTCAACTTCATTTGCGGTTCTTTATTTCGTCCCATTGTAATAATCTGCTTAACTGCTCATATATATATAATGTTAACGTGTGCCACTGGAAAAAAACTACACATGACCGGACTCTTCACACACCCCGCCACAGTTTATACTTTCTGTGAGAGGGTTAGGGGGGATGCAATAAATTTTTGGCCAAATATAAATACTTTTATCTTATCAAGGAGGGAGTGTTATGGAAAAACTGGATATCTTCAGGGATATAGCAGAAAGGACCGGGGGCGACCTTTATCTGGGAATTGGCGGAGGGGTACGCACCGGAAAATCTACTTTTATCAAAAAGTTTATGGAACTCCTGGTCATTCCCAATATCAAAAATGTTCATGAAAGAGAAAGGGCTCGGGATGAGCTTCCCCAGAGCGGGGCAGGCAGAACCATCATGACCACCGAGCCCAAGTTTGTCCCCAACGAGGCTGTGGAGATAAACATTTCCAGCGGGCTTAAGTTTAAAATGCGGCTGGTGGACTGTGTGGGGTACAGGGTGGAGGGCGCCCTGGGATACGAGGAAAATGACGGGCCGCGAATGGTTTCAACACCTTGGTTCGAGGAACCCATTCCCTTTCAGGAAGCCGCCGAGCTTGGCACCAGAAAGGTGATTTCGGAACATTCCACCATGGGGATAGTTATCACCACCGATGGAAGCGTAACCGATATACCCCGGGAGAACTATCTGGAGGCGGAGGAAAGGGTAATAGACGAGTTTAAGGATATCAGCAGGCCCTTTATGGTGATCATGAACACCGGCACCCCCCAGTCTCAGGAAACCGCCGAACTGTGCGAAGAACTAAGCGAAAAATATGATGTTCCCGTCGTTCCGGTGAACTGCGCCGAACTGGCCCAGAAGGACATACTGTCAATTCTGGAAAGGGTTCTTTATGAATTCCCGGTCAACGAAGTGAATATTTCGCTTCCCACATGGATTGAAGAACTGGATCACAAGCACTGGCTACGGCAGAGGTTTGAGGATGCAGTCAGAGATACCGTCCGGCACGTCAGAAGGCTGCGGGATATTGACAACGCCGTTGAAAGCCTGGGTGATTACGATTTCATTTCCAGGGTTACCCTTAACAAAATGGATATGGGCACCGGGGTGGCGGCCATAGATATTGCTTCCAAGGCTGAGTTGTTCTACCAGGTTCTTTCAGAAGAATCCGGATTCAGGGTGGACGGCGACCATGAACTCTTCAGGCTGGTCAGAGACCTTTCGGTGGCAAAACGCGAATACGATAAGGTGTCTGTGGCCCTTCAGGAGGTCAGGGAGACCGGATACGGAGTGGTTACACCCAAGATAGACGAGATGAACCTTGAAGAGCCCGAGCTGATTCGCCAGGGCAACCGCTTCGGTGTAAAGCTAAGGGCCAGCGCACCCTCGCTGCATATAATCAGAGCCGACATCACCACGGAAATTACTCCCATAATAGGCACAGAGAAACAGTGCGAGGAACTGGTCCGGTACATGCTGAACGAATTCGAGGAAAACCCGCAAAAGATATGGGACTCGGAAATCTTCGGAAAATCTCTGCATGATCTGGTAAGGGAAGGAATACAGAACAAACTGCACAGAATGCCTGAGAATGCTCAGCTAAAACTGCAGGAAACTTTGCAGAGGATAGTAAACGAAGGAAGTGGCGGTCTCATCTGCATAATCATATAGCCCGGTCGAAAGACCGGGTTTTTTCTGTCCTCATACTGAGGGCCTTATTCTGTCGGAATCCAGAACCCAGAATTCAGAATCCAGAATATGGATATATTTCCTCAACGGAAATAATTCTTTCATTTGTCTGTATTGCCGTTTAGCGGCATGAAAGATCAGCTCTTCTGGATTCTGAATTCTGGCTTCTGGCTCCTGGCTTCCGCCGTCTAAGCATCGGGGACATTCCTCTGACCCCCGGAGGCAGTCACAATAGAGAGGTGTGTCCCCTTTCCTTAGCCGGCAACGCCCGTCAGGGCGTTTTTTTTTATAGGAAATTATGCTTTTCGAGAATTGTGGATAACTTTTTTGCAACCATGACCAACTTCATTTTTTTGGGTCGCTCCTGGGTCACTTGAGGGTCGCTACATGGTCACTAATGGGTAGGTGGAGCGATTTAAGTCCGGCCTGCATAACCTCCTGCTGCAACTGTCTCTAAACTCGGTCGCCAACGGAATGCCGACCGCCTCCAACGCCGCATCCATGCGTCGATTCCGGCTTCCGGCTGCGTCCTGCAGCCGGCTCGGCATTCCGTAGGCTCGGTCGTTAAGAGACAGTAGCAGCCTCCGGTACATTCCGCACGGACTTAAATCACTCCCCCTCACTGCATG
>Ga0209643_1000903_pt1 | contig 35860 bp, 35 predicted proteins | sample AutmiccBRH37_all_FD_187383 | JGI IMG/M metagenome (GOLD analysis project Ga0209643, IMG submission 187383) | Deep subsurface microbial communities from Mt. Terri, Switzerland - Autotrophic microbial communities BRH/37_all (SPAdes) (version 2) | ecosystem: Environmental > Aquatic > Deep...
CACCTCATCGTGCTTTGTAGTGTGCTTTTCCCTCAGATACATTGTAACGCAGGGGTGTTTGCTGCGCATCCCGTTTTCATTACTATTTGTGTCGCCAGCAGTAGGCGGCGAAATGGAGGTTATTATGTGTGGATGTTAATTGGAAAAAATATTTTGCTGGTAAAAAGATTTTTATAACTGGTGCAGCAGGAACCGTTGGCAAAGAGATAGTTAAACAGCTTAACACATTAGAACCGGAAGAATTAAGGCTAATGGATAATAATGAAACGGAAATGTTCTTCTTAATGGAGTATTATAAAAACAAAAATATCTGCTGTTTTCTTGGTGATGTAAGAGACCAGGGCAAGGTCGAAAAGCTCTCTGCCGGGATAGACGTTATCATACATTGCGCAGCTTTCAAACACGTTATACTTTCCGAATATAATCCTTTTGACGTGGTTCAGACAAACATAATAGGTGTGGAAAATATTATAAAGGCTGCTTCTACCTGTGAGGTCAAGTGCGTTATGTTTACCAGCAGCGATAAGGCTGTTAACCCTACAAATGTTATGGGAACCTCAAAACTTATGGGGGAAAAGCTTATAACTGCCGCCAATGCGGTTAAAAACGGTGGTTGTACTGTTTTTAGCAGTACAAGGTTTGGTAATGTAATGGGGTCTAGAGGTTCTGTTGTTCCACTTTTTATGAGACAGATCAAAAATGGAGGACCGGTTACTTTAACTGACAAGAGAATGACTAGGTTTGTCATGACAGTTGAAGAGGCATCTAGGCTTGTGTTGCAAGCAGTTGTGATTTCGCAAGGAGGAGAGGTTTTTATAACTAAAATGCCCGTTGTAAAAATCCCTGACCTTGCTGAAGCAATGATAGACATTCTGGCACCGAGGTATGGCTATAAAACCCAAGAAATTGAAATAATTGAAACAGGTGCTAAGGCCGGGGAAAAATTATATGAAGAACTTATGACAGAGGATGAGGTTCAACGCGCAATTGAATTAGAAGATATGTTTGCACTCACCCCTGCATTCAAATCAATTTACGAATCTATTAATTATGATTATTCAAACATGGTATATGGTAAGGTAAAAAAATCATATATCTCCGCTAGTGAAATTCCCTTGGACAAACAAGCACTGAAGAAGTACTTGATTGAAAACAAAGTCATTGAAAGAGTTGAAGAAAACTATTACGGAGGTACTGTGTGAGGATATTAGTTATGGGCTGTGACGGCTATATGGGTTGGCCCACATGTATGCATTTCTCCAGTAAAGGACACGAGGTTATTGGTATTGATAATTATTTCAAGCGGTACACAGCCTTGGAGTTGGACTGTGAACCCATTGTTTTAAATCCTAATCTTGTGGAACGCACTAGGATATGGGAGGGCTTAACAGGAAATAAAATTGGTATATATATAGGTGATGTAACGGATTATCATTTTCTAAAAAGCATATTTATTGACCATAAGCCAGATGTGGTAATTCATTATGCTGAACAGCCATCCGCACCATACTCAATGCTCAATCGTGAAAAAGCTGCCTTTACTCTCCAAAACAATTTAATAAGTACGTTAAATATTGCATATGCGGTAAAGGAAGTAAATACTCAGTGCCATATCATAAAGCTTGGTACTATGGGAGAATACGGGACCCCTAATATAGACATAGAGGAAGGCTGGTTTGATATAGAGCATAAAGGCCGAACTGAAAAGTTTCTATTTCCCCGCCAGGCAAGCTCACTCTACCATACTACAAAAATTCAGGACACCGATATGCTTTGGTATTATGTGAGAACATGGGGACTGAGGGTTACCGATCTTATGCAAGGCCCGGTTTATGGTATATTCACCGATGAGGGAAAACAGGATTCCCGTCTTATGACCAATTTCCATTACGATGAAATATTTGGTACCGTCCTAAATAGGTTTGTTGTGCAGGCGGTAGTTGGACATCCTTTGACCATATACGGTTCCGGTACACAGATTAGGGGTTATATAAATATTAAGGATTCTCTAGCATGTGTTTACCTTTCTGCTATGCATCCGCCAGAACATGGCAAATTAAGGATATTTAACCAGATCACCGAAACTTTCTCGGTAAATGAACTGGCAGAAAAAGTTTATGCGGTTGGCAAGAAGGCAGGCTATAGTGTTGAGATCAAACACTATGATAACCCTAGGGTGGAGACAGAGGATCACTATTATAATCCTAAATATACCGGGTTGATGGAGATGGGTTTGCATCCAAACTACCTTACTGATGAAGTTGTTGAGGAACTGTTATGCCTTGTTGAGAGGAATAAGGGTTGTATTAATAAAAATTCCATATTAAGGGGTGTTAAATGGAATAAATAAATTGCTTTTTCCGTTTAAGAAATAAAAATTATTTTATATGGGGGATTAAATATGCAATCACAAAAAGGTGTTAAAATCGGTGGTAAATTTGTGGGTGAAGGCAATCCAATCTATATTATAGCTGAAATCGGTATCAATCATAACGGCTCCATAGAAATAGCAAAAAAGCTGATAGATGCTGCCGTAGAAAGTGGTTGTGATGCAGTAAAATTTCAGAAGCGTACTGTTGAAGTGGTTTACTCTTCCGAGGAACTGGCAAAGCCGAGAGAAAATCCTTTCGGTTCCACAAACGGAGATTTAAAACGGGGGCTGGAATTCGGTTATAATGAGTATTTGGAAATAGACAGGTACTGTAAAGAAAAAGGAATTGATTGGTTTGCTTCTTGCTGGGATGAGGGTTCGGTTGATTTTATTGAGCAGTTTAATCCGCCGTGCTATAAGATAGCGTCAGCTTCAATTACCGACGACAACCTTTTGAGGCACCACAAGAAATACGGAAAGCCTATCATTGTTTCGACAGGGATGAGTAATATAGAAATAATTAAGAATGCTATAGAAGTGATTGGCACAGAAGGCCTTATTATACTTCATTGCACCTCAACCTATCCTTGCATGCCGGAAGAACTGAATCTTAAAGGAATAAAAACACTACAGGAAATGTTCCCCAATGTTCCGATAGGTTATTCCGGACACGAGGTAGGACTTGCCACCACCTTTGCAGCGGCGGTTTTAGGTGCATGCGTAATCGAAAGGCATATCACCCTGGATAGGGCTATGTGGGGAAGTGACCAGTCTGCATCAGTAGAGCCGCAGGGAGTTAAGAGATTGGTAAGAGACATCCGTGAGCTGGAAAAGGCCATGGGGGATGGGGTTATCAGGATTTATGAAAGTGAGGAGCCCATTATAAAGAAACTGAGGCGGGTCTAAATGATAGATGTTGTTTTTTTTGACATCGACGGGGTTTTGACAGATGGATCCGTTTATATTGGTCCCGAAGGCACAGAGCAAAAAAGGATTACATTTGATGATATTGATGCAATATTCGAGTTGAAAAGGTCCGGGATAAGGGTAGGATTTATTACCGGAGAGAACAGCAACTTCTCAAAGTATGTAAACAAAAGGTTTGCACCTGATTTTTTCATCAGCGGATGTAAAGATAAACTGGCATATTTTAAGGATATTGCAGCCCGGGAAGGGCTGAAAGAATCAGATGTATGTTTTGTGGGGGATTCAAAAAAAGATATTGAATTACTCTCTTACTTAGATCATAGTTTTGCCCCCTCGGACGCTGACACTGAAGTTAAGAATTCAGTCAGGCATGTTACAGATGCGGTAAAAGGTAATGGGGTTATAAAAGAGGTGTCCAGGTTTATACTGAACACGAGAAACAGTGATACTGATTCCTTTTCTTTTTGGAGAGATAGGATAGGCGATCACATAAAGGTTATTTCCCTCATGGAAAAGCAGGAAGGTTTTTATCAAAAAATTGTCAGGATTGCAGGGGTGCTGGTGGACTGCTATAAAGCCGGAGGCAAACTTCTGATATGCGGCAATGGAGGGAGCGCCGCAGATTCTCAACACATCGCCACTGAACTGGTAAGCAGGTTCTTCTTGGAGAGAAAGGCCCTGGATGCTGAAGCTTTGACCGTAAACACCTCCACTCTTACTGCGGTGGGGAATGATTACAGCTTTGATGTTGTATTTTCAAGGCAAATTGAGGCCAAGGGGAGGGAGGGAGATGTTTTAATTGCTATTTCCACCAGTGGAAATTCAAAAAACATTGTGGAGGCAATTAGAGTTGCAAAAAGCAGAGGAATGACGACAATAGGGCTGACCGGAAACAATAAAGAAAGCACAATCTATAAAATGACTGACTATTGTGTGGCTGTTCCTTCGGAATCCACCCCAAGGATTCAGGAAGCCCATATTTTAATCGGGCATTTGATCTGTGAATACGTTGAGAGAAGTCTTTTTAAGGAAAATTAAAAGAGGCGATTAGATGAAACCTGGAAGAATGGTTTATTTTAACGGCGAATTTGTTCCTGAATCAGAGGCAAAGATATCTATTTACGATTCAGCCCTTATGTTCGGGGACATGGTTTTTGAAATGACCCGCTCCTTTAATAAGGTGCAGTTTAAGCTGAGGGAGCATATTGAAAGACTTTATGCCTCGGCAAAATATGTTCATATAGATATACCCATTTCCATGGATGAGATGGAACAGGCTGTTTACGAAACTATAAAAATCAATGATCCTCTTTTTGAGGAAGACGACGAACACCGGGTCATGATAGATGTTTCAAGGGGATTGCTGTCAATTTACCAGGACGTTGTGTGTTCCCATAAAGGCACCAATGTAATTATTGCTGATTTCCCATTAAGATGGACAGTTTCATCAATGGGATGCCTTTTTGATGAAGGTATAAATGCGGTTATACCTTCACAGAGGGCCATTCCGGCCCAACTATTGGAGCCCAAGGTGAAAAACAGGAGCAGACTGCACTACCAAATGGCCAATATAGAGGTTTCCCAATATGAAGGGAAAAATAACTGGGCCTTACTTGTTGATCCCGACGGATTTATTGCCGAGGGAACCGGAGATAATTTTTTCATTGTTAAGGATAGTGTAGTCATTACTCCCGAACCCCGTAATATACTGCGGGGTATAAGCAGGGATTATATTTTTGAACTATCTCAACAAACAGGGCTTAAATGTATTGAAAAGAATATTGAACCTTATGATGTCTACAATGCGGATGAGGCGTTTATGACCGGCACACCGTTTTGTCTTTTGCCGGTGATGTCTTTAAACACTGTAAAAATAGGAAACGGTACAATGGGAGCCATTACCAAAAAATTGCTGGATACCTGGAGTAATAATGTCGGTGTTAATATTGAGGAACAAATAATGAAATGGAGTAAAACTGGTAAAGGGGCATCTGGTCCATCACCCTATTCTTTTAAAAACAAGTGAGAGAGAAAATGAATAAAATAGGTATAATGCAGGGCAGGTTGTCGCCGCCTGTAAACGGGAAAATACAGGCATTTCCCTGGGAAAACTGGGAACAGGAGTTTTTTACGGCACAGAGATGTGGCTTTGACTTTATTGATTGGATTGTAGAAGAATACCGTTTTAATGAGAATCCCTTAATTACTGAAAAAGGACTTCGGAAAATTAATGATCTGGTGAAAAAAACAGGGGTTAATATAGCTTCGGTATGTGCTGATTATTTTATGGATTGCCCAATTATACGCTGTTCACCAGTGGAACTTTCCGAGCGCCTTAATGTTTTGGAACTGCTGATCGGCAGGCTCAAAGAGGCAGGGATACAGTATCTTGAAATACCCTTTGTTGATAATTCTGAAATTAAAGATCAGGATGAAATAGATGGTCTGGTGGAGATATTCAAGCCTTTGCTTGATAAGATCCACAGGTCCGGAATAACATTGGCCTTTGAAACTTCGCTGCCACCTGAAACCTTTCTGTATTTCCTTCAAAAATTAGATCATCCCTCAGCCCGGGCCAACTACGATATGGGTAACAGCGCTTCCCTTGGGTACGAGCCGGAGAAAGAATTAAGCTGTTATGGTAAATATATAGCCACTGTTCATGTCAAGGACAGGTTATTGGGGGGGGGGACAGTACCTGTCGGAGGCGGAAGCACTGATTTTGACAAATGCTTCTCTATGTTAGCTAAAAGCGGTTATACCGGGCCATACATCCTTCAGGTAGCCCGGGGATCGGATGAGTTATTATGGAGTACAAAAAATAAGGCCTTTGTGGTAGAACAGCTTCAAAGGTGGGGATAGCAGTTGGATCTTGGTTTAAAAGACAAAGTTGTTTTTATTGCCGGCTCAAGCAGGGGAATTGGGAAGGCTATTTCGTATGGATTTGCCAAAGAGGGCTCAAAGGTGATTGTCACTGGAAGGGAAAAAATATCAGTTGAAACCACTGTGGAGGAATTTAAGAAGGAATTTGGCGAAGGAAATGTTATCGGAATTTGTGTCGACCTCAGCAAAACTGATGAAATTAAGGAATCGCTTTCCAGGGCCGTTGCCTGCTTTGGGAGAATGGATGTAGTAGTTGCCAATATAGGATCCGGCCGGGGTAAACCGGAGTATGACCTGCCAGACTTAGAGTGGAATAGATTTATAGATATTAACCTCTTATCAGGTGTAAAAATCGCCAGGGAAGCTGTTCCGTTTCTTAAGAGTAATGGCGGATCGGTTATTTTTATTTCCTCCATTGCGGGCATTGAAACCCTTGGCGCCCCTATAGCATATGAGGCATCCAAGGCAGCAATAATAGCTTCAGCCAAAAATCTGTCGTACAAGCTTGCCCAATATAACATCAGGGTTAACACCGTTGCTCCGGGCAATATATTATTCTTAGGAAGCACGTGGGATTTGAAACTTAAAGATAACCTTAAATCAACCACCGATTATATTAATTCAAATGTTCCACTGAAGCGCCTTGGCATACCGGAAGAAGTGACCGATTCGGTTCTGTTCCTGGCATCGCCTAGGGCATCATTCATAACCGGCGCCTGCCTTGTGGTGGACGGAGGACAAACGAGAGGGTTTTAATAATGTCTAAAGGTTCTTTAGAAAAATTCAGGCTGGATAAAAAGGTGGCAATAATTACCGGCGGCGCTGGCCTGCTAGGTATTAAGCACGCTGAGGCAATAGCCGAAGCCGGGGGAATACCGGTTCTCTGGGATATTAACGGGGAGCTTGCCCAAAAGGAGTCCTTACGGATTAAAAATGAATATATGGTTCCCTGCCTGGGAATGCAAACAGATATAACCGATCCCGGAGATATAAAAAATGCTTTGGAAAGAGTTACAGCAGTATTTAATGGTATAGACATTTTAATTAATAATGCCGCAAATGATCCGAAAGTAAAAGGCAGTAATGATCAAATAATGAGCAGATTTGAAAATTTTAGCCTGGAACAGTGGAATAGTGACGTTTCCGTCGGCCTAAAAGGAGCTTTTTTATGCAGCCAGATTGTTGGTACTTATATGGCTGTCCATGGTGGAGGCGTAATATTAAATATAGCATCAGACTTGGGCATCATTGCTCCAGACCAGCGTTTATACAAACAACCCGGTTTAAAGGAAGAGGAGCAGCCCGTAAAGCCTGTAACTTATTCAGTAGTCAAACATGGACTTATTGGTCTTACAAAATACTTGGCTACTTACTGGGCCCATAAAAATATACGGGTCAATACCCTTGCCCCGGGTGGTGTTTATACCGGCCAGCCTGAAGAGTTCGTTTCCAGGCTGACAAATCTTATCCCTGTCGGAAGAATGGCGGAAAAAGATGAATACAAGTCAGCTGTTCTTTTCCTGGTTTCTGAAGCTTCTTCATATATGACTGGCTCTACCCTGATTATTGATGGTGGGAGGACATGCTGGTGAAAGTTGCAGGTATTATACAGGCCAGAATGGGATCAACAAGACTACCCGGTAAATCTATGGCCGACCTTGCCGGAAAACCGCTTATTTTCAGATTTGTAGAAAGGGTAAAACGGTCTCTTAGGCTTGATGAGATTGTACTGGCAACCACAACTAAATCTGAGGATGATGTATTGTTAAAAGTTGCCGGCGAACTGGATATTAAAGTATTCAGGGGTTCGGAAAATGATTTGGTTGACAGGTACTACCAGGTAGCCAGGAAATTCAAGGCTGATATTGTTGTCAGGTTATGTGCTGATAACCCGGTAATTGAACCTGCAGAGATAGACAGGATTATTGATTATCATCTTAAGACCGGTAATGACTTTTCCTCAAATACACATAACATTGATGACAATGGTTATCCAGACGGGCTGGGGGCTGAGGTGTACAGCATGGGTACGGTGGAAAAACTGTGGAAAGTAACCGTTGATCCTGCTAACAGGGAGCACCCCCACAGTTATATTTATGAAAACTGGGACAAGTTCAAGGTTGGAACGATAAAATGTCCTCTGGAGTTCAGTCGTCCAGAGCTTAAACTTGATGTCAACACTTCTGAGGAATATGAATTTATAAATGCAATATATCAGTATTGCTATCCCCGGAACAATGAGTTTCATATCACCGAAATAATCAAATGGTATGATGAGGTTTATATGCAAACTAATATTTAAGTTAGGATCTTAAAAATGTTCTTAAAAAATGCTCTGGCTTTCAGTGGGATCAATTTAATATCTCAGATTTTACTCTTCATTCAGGGTTTCATTCTAAGAAGGATGCTTCCACCGGAGATAATGGGAGTATGGAATCTGGTTGGTGTGGTTAAAAGTTTCGCCACTCCCTTTTCCATAGGCATATTGGCGGGGGCGGTAAGGGAACTTCCTATTTTAAAAGGAAAAGGAGATTACAGGGGCCAGGAGAACTGCAGGTCGGTAAGCCTGACATATTCACTGGTAGAGGTTACTGTTGTATTTGCCGGTATCTTAATTTACGCTCTTTTTAAGAAAAATAATGTATCGGAGACCGAATTCTTTGCCATTGTTCTGGCTGCGGCACTGATGTATTTTACAAGATTACAGGAATCATATAACACTTTTTTTCAGGGAGCGCAACTTTACATTCCATTAAGTAGATTGCTTTTCATAAACAGCCTGATACTGGCCATAGCGTTGCCAATAGGTGCCTATCTGCTGGGATTGTGGGGGGTTTTTCTGGGGGCCATTTTTGCCGAGGGAATAAAAGCTGCATGGATGACCTTTTCGGCCCGCCGCTTTGATATAAGGACAAAATTTATGTGGGATGCGAATGTCTTTAAAAGGCTGGCTTCCTACAGTATTTTCTGTAAAATAGCAGACTATCCTATCAGTCTCTTCCTGATGCTGGACATGTTCTGGGTAACCAAATTCATGGATATAAAGTCCCTTGGTATTTATATGATGGCCCGCAGTTTTTTTGTGCAGGGGGCGGATATCAGCATAAGGTTTGGAACCGTTTTAATGACCAGAACCTTTGAGCAGTACGGCAAAGGAGAGGACAGGGAAAAGATAGCCTTGGACATTTATAATTTCATACAGTTCCAACTGCTTGTCGCTATTCCCCTGATCAACTGGGGTATAATTACCGCTGCCCCTTTATTAATCAGGCAGGTTATACCCTTGTATGCCGGTGGTATACTACCCCTGGCCATCCTGCTCACCGCAAATTTCTTCGACCTGAGAAACAATAATCTTTTTACCATCTGGGTGGCCGAAAAGAGGCTGGGTTCTTACGGTGTGGCTAACATTTTAAGCCTTGGGATGATGGTTGTTTTATTTATTGTAATGTGGTTTATCATGGGCATAAAAACAATGGCTGGAGTGGCCTTTGTTGTGGTAGCGGCATATGCCTGCAATTTTACTTATATAGTTTTTACCCTGGGCAAAGAGTTGCTGGGAAGAAAAAGAGCCCTTGTCATTTATGCCGAAGGTATCCCGATAGCCCTTTGGATGGGAACCATATTTGTATATTTTGGGCAACAAGAGCTTTTATGCAGTTCCCTGACCGAGGATATTATTTTCACCCTAAAAAAATCTGTTGTGATACTTATACTTATCCTTCCGCCGGTGATTCTCGGTATTAGAAACAGCGGAGCAGCAAAATATCTTGCTAAAAGGCTGCGGGAGGGGAGGATAGAGCGTTGACTGCTGACAAACTTTTTTTGGCTGAGCATGGATGGCAGGTTGAGGACATAATGAAAAGAAACATGGGTGATGGCTGCTGGATAGCTCTGGGACCGTCAGCCATGTGGCAGTTGGAAAAATCCGGGGTTGAGTATTCGATACCCGAGGATTTTTATGAGGTCAATGAACTGGAGTCCTTATGCACCGAAAATCATTCCATGGTGGAAAATCTGTGCAGGGAAATGGATGATCTTATTCATGCTGGCGATTTAAAACTTAAGGAACAGAAATTAAGACCTTTTATGTTTCATTTTTTCCCCCTGATGATTCTGTTTGATGGGATAAAAAGCAGGATATTTATGCTGCAGAAAGTACTGGGCCAATTCCCCCGCCAGCAGGGGGTTATTCATAAAAGCAGTTTTTATCCCTTTGGCGCCTTTGGTATCTGTTTTTCAAAAAACGAGAATTTGTGGAGCCTTATTTTGGGCCTTAATGGGTGGGACAGGGATATTGTATTTCTTCCCGGGGAACCTCCTGAAAATGAAGGCTCTCTAAAGGTAAAAACACTGGGTAGATTAAAACAGATCGCCAAGAAGAATATATCTTTAAGTACATTTTTAAGGTATTTTTCGAAAAAAAATTACAGAAGCCTTTTGGCAACTTTAAATTTTTTTAGTAATAAAGGCAACATTATTTTAAACAGTGACCAAAATGAATTTTCATCAATAATGGAAAAGCTGAATGCTAGGGGTTATGGGATTTTCTATTTGGACGCTGATTTTGCTGATGCGGGGCAGCATGGGGCAAAAAGTGGTTTGCTGGGGAGATTGGAAATAAGACAATTCTTTATGAGTTATTTCGATTATCAGGGAATTAATTTCTATCCATTGCTAAGGGAAAGGTTTGAATATCTACTGGGGGAGGTTCCTTGTAATTTCATCTCTCTTTCTGAGAGGGTGGAAAAAACAATAAAAAAATTAAGAGTAAAGGCATTACTCAATTACGGTTCCCCCCGGGCTACCATGCACACTTTTAACCAGGTGGTGAGAAACGTCGGTATTCCCGTGATTACGTGGCAGCATGGTATGGTGGGTGATTCCAACGGTAAGCCCACGCAGTTCTTTGGGTTGACGGACCAGATAACGTCCGATATTTCCCTTGTTTTTGGCAATCAGGTAGAAAAATTGTACAAAAATTGCTGGGCTACAGCCAGGGTTATAACCGTGGGTTCTTCTCGGATTGATAAACTGCAGATCAACAAAGACAAAAAAGAAACTTTTTTAAAGGAAAAGACAATACTTTATGCAACCACCAGTTACTATGGAAATAACTGGTATTGCGGAATACCGGGGTTTAATGACAGGACTTTTTACCTCGATCAGATGAAAATTATGGACATACTTGGGAGAATTTCGGCTAATAATAAAATTTTGGTCAAACTCCATCCTGGAAACCAGCCCCCCTGGATCGAAACGTACCAAGATAGTGAAAGAATAGCCTTCATAACGGTGAAGCCAAGCTTTGAAGAATTACTATTAAAATCAGACGTGGTGATATTGGATTTACCCTCTACTGTTTTACTTGAATCAGTCAGCTCATATTTGCCGGTTTTCGTTTTATTAAAACATTGGAGGTTTTCTGATCAGGAACACCGGCTTTTATCTAAAAGAGCAGTGTGCCACTATTCAATAGATATGCTTTTGGAAAGTATCCTTTTATTTATGGAAACTGGTGATTATCCTGCTTACATAGAGGATAGAGAGTTTATAAAATCCTACGCTACCCATTTGGACGACGAGTTATCAGGAGAAAGGGCGTTTAGGGTGGTTATGGACGCTATAGAAGGCAGATGACTTGCTGATTTTGATCTTCTAAAAGATAGCTTGCGGAAACACCTTTCACTATTCGGGAAGAAGATGAAGGATTTTTTAGGCCACTTATATATAATTTTAATAAATAAGTGAATAGGGAGAAAGAGGACTGTTATGTTAATAAAAACATTAAGAAAAGTATTGCCTGCCCAAATGTATGTTTTATTAAAAATGTTTTATGAATGGTTAATGATTAGATCATTAAATTCGGCAATTCGTTTCCAAAAATTACATTGTCTTTATAAAACCCTGGAAAATATAGTTCCAGATATAAAACATCAATATACCAATTATGAACTTAGATCATATCGTTTGGTGCAAACACGTGCATTGCATGCATTTCAAATATCATTGGTAAGCAGGGCATTAGAGCAACTATATAGAGAAACAGGTTCGCCTAAGGTGGTAGTAGATATTGGCGATTCTTCAGGTACGCATTTGCAGTATTTGCAGAAATTGTTTGATAATATAATCGTAATAAGCATAAATATGGATATTGTTGCTGTAGAGAAAATACGAAGTAAGGGCATTGAAGCCATCTGTGCTAGGGCAGAAGATTTAGATTATGAGCAAATTAATGCTGATGTATTTCTATCATTTGAAATGTTAGAACATTTAACTGATCCAATTTCTTTTCTGAAAAAACTTTCTGATCAATCAAGTTGCAGATATTTTATCGTAACTGTGCCGTACTTAAAAAACAGCAGAGTAGGGCTTCATCATATTAGGAATTCAAATAAAACAAAGGTTAATGCTGAAAATACTCATATATTTGAGTTATCACCATCGGATTGGCGGTTAATTTTTAAACACTCTGGATGGACCGTTGTTAGTGAAAATATCTATTTGCAATATCCTAAATTTAGCCCTATAAAGTATCTGTGGAGAAATTTTGATTTTGATGGTTTTTATGGTGCCATTTTAAAAAGAGATTCTAACTGGAGCGATTGCTATGTTTGTTGGTGACTTGATTAATTAGTTTGAAGGGTATTTGTGATGTCTATGTGGTTATTTCCGCTAGGGGAGGCTCAAAGAGGATAAAGGGGAAGAATACTCTGCCCATAAATGGTAAACAGTTGATTGCTTATACGATAGAAAATGTCCTGAAGTGCGGGGTGTTTACAATGGTAATGGTAAATTCCGAAAAACTTTGAAAGGGACCAAGGGGGAAAATTTTAATATACTATCCCTGGCTGCGGGAACAGGAATTGTTGAAAAGGAGTGGCTGGAGAAGGGGTATAATGTTGATCTCCAGGAATGCCAGGAGGAGTCCCTAATGCCGTTAAAGGAGTTATACCCGGATTTAAATATTTTTATTTGCGATGTCAGGAATCTTCCCTTAGACAATAAATATGATTTAATATTTATTTCGGCGTTGGAGTATGTGCTTTCAAGAAAAGATTACTTTGAACTGCTCGGGGGATTATTAAAAATTCTCTGTAATAACGGAATAGTTTTCATCGTATGTGTAACCAATCTTACATTTATAGGTATTATAAAGGGAATCATAAAAAAGTTGTTAATAAAACCTAAAAGGGGTATACATTGTGGTTGGAAGAGGACAATAGGAGAGCATATTGCGGTAGGCCAACGGGCTAATCTCAACGTGTCGGCTATTTATAGCTTTGTTGGTGGTGATACTGAAACTGTAAAGTTTTACAAACCTACTTTTCCTTATAACTTAATAAATAATGATTCGTATGTTGTCGGTGTTGAAATGGTAAAAAGAGGTGTTAAACTTTAAATGGTTAACAGGACATTTTGTGTGATACCCGCAAGAGGCGGCTCAAAGAGAGTAGACAATAAGAACCTTACTGTTATAAATGGAAAGCCACTTATAGCATACGCCATAGAGACAGCATTACAAAGCGATATTTTTTCAAAAGTAATAGTTAACTCAGATAGCAGCGAGATTTTAAAAGTTTCGGAAAAATATGGTGCCGTGCCTTATGAGCGTTCGCAGGATTTGGGAAATGATACAACTTTTATAATTGATGTTATTAAGGAGTTAATTCAAAAATTTCAATTGACGGACGAAGTTTGCCTTGGAATTATGCTGCCTACCTGCCCTCTGAGAATTACTAATGACATATTAGATGCATATAGAATATTTACTCAGCATGAAAGAAAGGTAGCAGTTGTTTCTGTCACAAATTTCGAAACGCCAATCCAACTTGCCCAGTTCGTAAACAACGAGGGCAGGTTGGAGCCGGTATTTCCGGCGGATTATGGTAAATCTACAAGAAGCACGGATCATCGTGCAGTATATAAATTTAATGAAGCGATTATTTTTAACAGTGTTGGTAGTTTAAAAGAGCAAAGTAACTTGATCGGCAGGAGCCCCATTCCTTACGTTATGCCCCCCGAAAGGTCAATAATTATAGACTGTCCTTACCAGATGGAAATGATTAAGTTAATTTTGTCGGGTAAGAAGTAACTGATACTTGAGGTTTATTTTTTTAATAGAAAAGAAATATGCAGACTTTGAAAAATATTGAAAGGGGGAAGTAGGTATGAGAATAAATAAGGCAATTGAGCTTTTGGAAAGTGGACAACCTGTTTACTATACAAGCACCAGGGAATTAACCTACGAAAATGGTGTAAAAATGGCAAAGACGTGGGCTGACTATATAAGGTTGGATTTAGAGCACGGTCCTTTTAATATGAACGCACTTGGAGAATTTATGAAAGGATTGGTTGCAGGAGGTCCTACCAAAAGTGGACATCGTACGCCTGCTGTTATTGCTGAGATTCCCACAGACGGTACCGATGAAACTGTAATGAGATGTAACGCATGGATGATAAAACAAGTTTTTGCCCAGGGAGTACACGGTATTTTACTATGCCACGTGGAACATCCGGGGGCTGTAAAGGTTTTGGTTGAGTCCTCACGGTATTCTTTTCAAAAGGCAGGGGTAGGTAATGTGTTGGGCCAAGGTAGAAGAGGGCATGGCGGACAAGAGTCGGCAGCAAAGATTTGGGGTATTTCGGAAGGTGAATACCTTCAAAGGGCTGACGTATGGCCGCTAAACCCAAAGGGTGAAATCTTGCTGGGACTAAAAATAGAAAACCTGAGGGCTTTCGAAAATGTGGAAGAGACTCTGGCCGTGCCTGGAATTGCCTTTGCGGAGTGGGGACCCGGTGATATGGGTATGGCATTGGGATATCCCGAACAGCACGATCCTCCGTATCCGGAAGAAATGATAAGGATTAGGAAAAAGGTTAAAAATTTATGCTTTGCAAATAAACTATACTTTTTAAATCAGGTTGAAAAAGATGATTTAGAAGCTATGATAGATGAGGGAGTTATGATTTGTAAGCCACCATCCGAAGAGGTTGCAGATATTGGAAGAAAATATACAAAAAGGTCTATGCCCTGGTAATAAAAGTGATAATTTAAAAGGTTGTGATTTGATGAAGGTTGCCTTAACAATCAGGTCTTTTGGAGATAAAGACTCAGAGGCTTGGTCCCTGTTAAAAAAATCTGGCATCGAAATATGGGAAAACTCCAGTGGTAAGCATTTGGCAAAAGAAGAGATTATAAAATGTATAGCCGACGTAGATGGAGTAATCGCAGGAACTGAAAGGTTCGACAGGGAAGTTCTTGCTTCATCTACCAGGTTGAAGGTGATTTCGAGGGTAGGCGTTGGAATAGACAGTATAGATATTGATGCCGCAAGGGAATACAGAATTACCATAAAAAACACACCCCTTGCCCCGGTTAGATCGGTGGCAGAACATGTTTTTGCCATGATTTTTGCCCTTTGCAGAAGAATGAAAGAACATACAGCCAATCTTGAAAATGGTGTGTTTAAGGCATTAACTGGCTATTTGTTAAAGGGAAAAATTATCGGAATAATCGGTTTTGGAAATGTTGGAAAAGAAGTGGCTGCTATGGGTTTGTGTCTGGGATGTCAAATTATCTACTACGATCCCGCTGTTGAGGGGTTTAATAATGCCCGGAGGATGAATTCTCTGCAACATCTTTTTTCGCTAGCTGACATAGTTACAATTCATGCCAGTGCGTCAAAAACTACAGAAAAAATGGTTAGCCGTGGAATTCTTGATTTTGCCAGGCAAGGACAAATTATTATTAATACCGCAAGAGGAAGTATGATTGACGAGGATGCACTTCTGGACTTTTTAGAAAACGGAAAGCTTTTAGGGGCTGGTTTGGACGTGTTTCAGGAGGAGCCTTATAAAGGGCCATTGGCCCATCATCCCAGGGTAATAGCAACTCCTCACGTCTCGAGCAATACTGTCGAGACCAGAAGAATGATGGAGTCTGAGGCTGTAAGTAACTTGCTTTCAGAATTAAAGATTGAAGGGGTTTAATGGAATGGCTGAAAATTTTAATGCGCTGGTTACCGGTGCCAGCGGGTTTCTGGGATCTTTTATCGTTGATGAGCTGTTAAGCCGGGGTGACCGTGTAATCGCCCTTGATACGGTGTCTATAAAAAAGGTCCACCCAAATTTACAGGGGGTTGTTGCAGACATTAGGGACGAAGTTGCACTGGCGCAATGCATGGAAAATGTTCAAGAGGTTTATCATTTGGCTGCTATAGCGGATATAGGCTGCAGCAGGAAGAATGTTGTTGAAACTGTTGAAGTTAATATTACAGGAACTGCTAAATGTCTTAAAACAGCGCATGAAGCGGGGGTAGACAGGTTTATTTATGCCAGCAGCGTATATGTCGGGGGTCGCATGGGTTCCTTTTATGGAGTTAGCAAACAGGCCGGTGAGGCAATCTGTAAAACTTTTAATGAAGAGTTTGGTCTTAAATATACCATTTGCAGGTATGGCAGTCTTTACGGAAGAGGGGCCAACGAATGGAATATGATAAAAAAATTATGCCGAAGTATATTAACTAAAAAGGAATATGAGTTCTGGGGAAATGGCGATGAAATCAGGGAGTATATAAATATAAAAGACGCATCCCGGGAAACTGTAAGAGTAGCCAGAGACCCCAATTTTGTAAATATGTCAGTCCTCATAGCTGGCCATCAGAGAATGAAAACCGGAGATCTTTTCAAGATGATTGAGGAGATAACAGGAGTTAAAGATATTATTAAATATAAAAATCAAAATGACCACAGACATTATAAAATTACTCCTTATTGCTTTAGCCCGGATATTCCCGCAAGGATAAACATGAGTCATTTTATTGATATTAGTGAAGGTATAGTTGAATGTCTCAAAGAGATTGCGGAAGAATCAAAAGTAGGTTATTGAGATGGGTGTTATTTATTTATCCCATAAATTATCAAGGCATACACCAGGTTATGGAGGTGAAAATCAATTTGAAATAAAAGTAGGCAGTTCCATTGCCAGCGGGCAATCTTCCAACTCTCAGACCTGGAATCTGCCTAATCACCTTGGGACTCATATTGACGCACCGAATCATTTTTTCGACAATGGTAGGACCATAGATTATTACTCTGCCGACTACTGGTATTGCATTAGGGTGTGCCTCTTAAACATAGAAACCAATAAAAATGAAATTATAACCACTGAAAAATTAATGGGCTGGGTGCCCAATGACTGTGATTGCCTTTTGATAAGGACAGGATTTGAAAAGTATAGAGGTCTTTATAGTTACTGGGAGGAGAATCCCGGCATAGATCCCGAAGTTGGTTTTTACTTGAGAAGAAATTTTAAAAATATTAAATTGCTGGGGATGGATATTATATCTGTCTCTTCCTGGGCAGACAGGGAGAAAGGCAGACAAGCCCATAGGGCTTTTCTCGACCCCGGTTTTAGCGAAAATCAAATTCTTCTGGTTGAGGATATGCATTTGTCGGAGATTCCATCGGACTCCGTGATCAATGAAGTTATTTTTGCTCCACTGATTATTTCGGGGGCTGACGCTTCACCATGTACCATAATAGCAAAATTAAAGGCGGGGAAAAATGATTAAGGTTATCATTTTTGATTTTGACGGGGTGCTTTTTGATTCAGTGTCAGTTAAAACAAAGGCATTTTATGAAATGTTTAAACCCTATGGCGAAAATATAGGCCGAATGGTAACAGAACACCATCTTGCCAACGGAGGGGTTTCCCGGTTTGAGAAACTGAGGATATACTATGGCGATTTTTTAAAACAGCAAGTAACTGAAGACTTTATATTGGAAAAGGCAGCGGAGTTTTCCGGTCTGGTGGTTGATAAGGTGGTGGAAAGTCCCTGGATTCCCGGAGCGTATGAGTTTCTTTGTCAGAATTGTGATAAGTATTTTTTCTTCATAGTTTCTGGCACTCCTGAGGATGAACTTTTGGGGATTGTGGACAGGAAAGAGATAACCCGCTTTTTTAAGGGTATTTACGGCTCACCTAAAAATAAGAAGGAAAACATTCAAAGGATAATTGAACTTCATAAGTTTAATACAGATCAAATGGTCTTTATTGGCGACGCAGGTACGGATTATGAAGCTGCAAAGGGAAGTGGGTTAAGTTTTGTTGGGGTTGGAGATTACTTCAGAGATTTTGAAAATGTTATAAGCATTAAGGATTTAACCTCACTTGAGTTCGTTTTGAAGCAATTAAGACCAATTAGATAAGTGGCCCTGATTGACCAAAAATATACCAAAAGGAAAATGCCATGGCAGGGGGAAATATTAAAAATATCGTTTTAGCCCACAATAATATGAATTCACTTCCTGATTCCGGGAAATTTGACCTCACATATAAGTGGTTGTATTTAGGCTCTAACTACATTAATTTGGTTAAATGGGAAAAAAAACTGAAGTGGCTGGAGAGGCTCTATTTTTCCGAGGAATTGAATAAAAAGGCATGGGAACTGAGGGAGCCCTTTATTAAATGGATTTCCGGACTGGGGAAGGATTACGGAAATTCACTTGTCTGGTGGGCTACCAACATTTCAGAAAAGAATACCATGTCCAGCGATCTTTTTTTAAATTTATGTTACCTTGGGATTTGCAAAGATATTTTAGATACTGAACAAAATATCATAATAATCTGCGAGGAATGGCATGTATACATTGCTGTTCACAAACTGCTTGAAAAATCGGGCAAACCCTTTTCTAAATTTGCAGGCTGGCATTATATATTCATTAAATCAATGATAAAAGAGGTCTTGGTTTTTTCTGGCCGGTGGGGTTACCACCTGATAAGTCTGCTTAAATATCATTTTATGGCAGGTCTGTCCAGGAAGGAGAGTTTGCCATTACCTTTAAACCCCGATCAGCCAACGGTAATTATACACTCGTGTATTGATCAAAAAAGCTTTAAAAGAGATAGGGTTTTTGACAGATTTTTTACCATTTTGCCCGAATGGCTTGAAGAAAGAGGATATAATGTAATAAGACTCGCATGGTTATACAACATAAACAGAAATCTGCTTCCGCTATACAGGATATTGAGGAAAAGCAATGCTTATATAATCCCCCAGGATTATATAAGCATTGCAGACTTTCCAAGGGCTATACTGACGGTTTTGAAAGGATTAAATGTACCGGACAGGAATGTGGACTTCAGGGGACTGGATGTTTCGTCGTTAATTTTAAAAGAGCAGTTTTTACAGTCTGCTGCCGGAGGCATGGTTAAATTTCTGATGTATTTTAACATGATAACAAGATGGAAAAAAGCCGGCCTTAAATGCGACTTTTTTATAGATAAATTTGAAAACATGGGCCTAGAAAAGCCCCAGATACTGGCTTTAAGAGAATTTTATCCCGAGACCGAAATAATAGGGTACCAGCATTCCACCATTTCACCCTTTATGTTAAAATTCAGTACCACCAGGGAAGAGATTGAGAGGGGTATATTTCCCGACCGAATAGTTTCAAACGGACATTTTTTTAGAGATATACTTATAAAAAACGGTTTTCCGCAGGAAATGGTTGTCAGCGGACCGGCGTTAAGGTACACCCATATTTTCAATAAGAATTTCACCGGGAAGGGAACTGCGGCAAAGAAAAAAATACTGGTTCTTCTTACCTTGGAGGTATCTTCCTCGGTGGAGTTGGTTCATAAAACATTACGGTGGCTGGGGGGCACACCCTGGACAGTACTTTTAAAGCCCCATCCCATGATGCCCATGGGAAAATTACTGGACTCCCTGGGAATTGGAAAATTACCCGCCAATTTTGAATGGGCTGAAGGGGAGATAGAAGAGTGCCTTCACTTGTCGTCATGTGCCATAGGAACGGCGGGGGCCGCCCTTTTTGATGCCATAGGCGCTGGTGTACCACTCATAGTATTGGCAAGAGAAACCACCCTTACAATAAATCCCATGGGATGGCTGGAGAAAGAATTGAGGGACATAATCCCCGTGGTGTACACCGGTGAACAATTAATCAGTGCACTGAAGAATTTAACGACCGAAGACAGCAAGGTAATTAGGGAAATGGTTGCAAAGGCAAAGGAAGCCATAGTGGATTGTTTTAACCCCGTAAGAGACGAGTTCCTGGAAATGTTTGTCCAGCCGGAAATCAGCCGGCTTCCGGACGTGGACAGGTGAAAAAGTTTGGCAAAGGGGTATAAATATATTGGAGAGAATAAAGGTTTCAAAATCTATTGTGGGTGAACGGGAAGCTCAAGCCCTAAAGAGTGTTATTGAGGACGAATATCTTGGAATGGGAAAATATGTCCGGGAATTTGAGATTAAACTGGGCCAGTACCTGGATGCCCAAAATGTAATGTGCGTTAACTCGGGTACGGCGGCCTTACACCTGGCGGTGATGGGGGCGGGGATAGGGCCTGGTGATGAAGTGCTTATTCAGTCCCTTACCTACGTGGCCAGTTTTCAGGCCATTAGTGCGGCAGGTGCGGTACCTGTACCCTGCGAAATAGATCCAGGAACCTGCACTATAGATTTAAAGGATGCCGAAAGGAAAATAACTGGTAGGACAAAGGCGATAATGCCGGTTCATTACACCGGTAGGGTGGGGCCCCTGGATGAAATCTACAGCCTTGCCCGAAGGTATGGTTTAACTGTGATTGAAGATGCGGCCCATGCTTTCGGCACAGTGTATAAAGGCAAAATGATTGGATCCTTCGGGGATATAATCTGCTTCAGTTTCGATGGAATCAAAAACATCACCTCCGGGGAAGGGGGAGCCGTTGTTACGGCAAACCCGCAAGTGGCCCGATTCATCAAGGACGCCAGGCTGGTGGGGGTCTGTAAGGATACTGAAAAGCGTTACCAGGGTCAGAGGAGTTGGGAATTTGACGTCATCCACCAGGGCTACAGATATCACATGAGCAACCTCTTTGCCGCCATCGGCATTACCCAACTGGAAAGGCTTGAATCTGAATTCAAGCCTAAAAGACAATACCTGGCCAGGAGGTACACTGAATTTCTTAAGGACATCCCGGAAATAATAGTTTTCCCTGATGAATATGACTTGGTTGTTCCCCATATTTTCCCCTTGAGAGTAAGAAACAATAAACGTGATAATATGAGGGAATACCTTAATTCAAACGGGATAGAATGCGGTGTACACTATTTACCCAACCATCTGCTTACATTTTACGGTGGGAAAAAAGGTCAATTGCCAGTAACCGAGGAGATATACAAACAACTCCTGACTATTCCGCTGCATCCCGGTTTATCTGATGAAATGCAAAATTATATCATTGAAAAGATTAAAGATTTTTTTGCTTAGATGGACCTTGCGGTAAGACCAACTTGGTCGAGGCCAATATCAATTAGTTAGTTAAAATTAATTCGAGACTGTTTTGGGGTGATAATTATTAAAACCGTAATTTTGGCCGGGGGGTTTGGAACCAGGCTCAGCGAAGAGACCGTAATCAAACCCAAACCAATGGTAGAAGTCGGAGGGAAACCGATTCTCTGGCATATTTTGAATATATACTCTACTAACGGCTATAACCAATTTATAATAGCACTGGGGTATAAAGGACAGGTTATAAAGGAATATTTTTTAAACTACTATTATTTGCAGAATGATTTTTCCATCAATTTAAAAACCGGCAAGGTCAATGTAACCAATAACATTATCAGCGACTGGGAAATTGATCTTGTTGATACCGGCCTTAACTCACTGACTGGCGGAAGGCTCCACAGGCTCCAGCATAGGCTTAAAGAAACCTTTATGCTCACCTATGGTGACGGTGTCGCCAATGTTGATATCAAAAAGTTAATTTCATTTCACAGGTCTCACAGTAGGATAGCTACCGTTACCGCAGTGAGGCCAGCGGCAAGGTTTGGTGGAATGAAAATTGACGGGGACACCGTGGAGGAGTTCAAGGAAAAACCGCAAACAGGTGAAGGTTGGATTAATGGGGGATTTTTTGTATTTGAACCAGAGGTTTTTGATTACCTGCACGGTGATACAACCATCCTGGAAAGGGAACCTCTTGAGAATCTGGTAAAGGACCGCCAGTTGATGGTATATAGGCACGAAGGATTCTGGCAGTGTATGGATACCCTGCGGGACAAGGAGTTGTTGGAAAGTTTGTGGGTCAATAAACAAGCTCCCTGGAAAGTATGGGTAGATTAAAAACTCCTTGATGGCAAAACATGAAGAAGGTGAATTATGTTTAGTAATGTATACAACAACAGGCGGGTTCTTATTACCGGGCATACCGGCTTTAAAGGATCTTGGCTGGCCCTCTGGCTGTATCATCTGGGTGCTGAAGTTACCGGGTTGTCTTTATACATACCTTCCCAACCATGCAACTTTGAGGTTTTGAAACTGGAAAGTAAAATAAACCATCTAACCGGTGATATCCGGGATTACGATGGGTTGAAAAGAATATTTGACAAAACAAAACCGGAAATAGTATTCCATCTGGCCGCCCAGCCTATAGTCCGCAAATCATATGAAGATCCGGCAATAACCTTTGATACCAATATCGGCGGAGCTGTCAACATAATGGAATGCATAAAATCTACCCCGGGTGTGCAGGCAGCCGTAATTATAACCAGTGACAAATGCTATAATAATGTGGAGTGGCCCTGGGGTTACCGTGAAATAGACAGCCTGGGAGGGGAAGACCCCTATAGTGCTTCAAAGGCATGTGTTGAAATAGTATCTAATTCCTATATTAAATCATTTTTTTCCGGTGAGAGGTCCCCTAGGGTTTCTACCACCAGGGCGGGGAATGTGATTGGCGGTGGTGATTGGGCTGTGGACCGCATTATACCGGATTTTGTCAGGGCACTATCCAGGGGAGAAAAACTTCTAATAAGGAGCCCATATTCCACCAGGCCCTGGCAGCATGTGCTGGAACCCCTGAGCGGTTACCTGTGGCTGGGGTCCCGGCTTATGGAAGAAAAATGCGATGTAACCGGTGAGCCCTTCAATTTTGGGCCCCAGGGAGAAGTTGTTAGAACCGTGGAGGAATTGATCCAGACTTTTGCAGAAACCTGGGGCCATGCCGAGTGGTTTATTCCCCAGGGTGTTTCCAGCGAAAAGAAAGAGTCCACACTGCTTAAGCTTAATTGCGATAAGGCATTACATTATTTGAAATGGCATGCGGTGTTGTCATTTGAAGAGACAGTCAGAATGACAGCAGAGTGGTATAAAGCTTATTATAAAGGGGACCAGGACATGAACAACTTCACCAAAGGACAAATAGAGGAATATTTTAGCTTTGCTAAAAAGCAGGGGCTAGCCTGGACAAGATAAACTGGAGTGTGTTTTTTTATGATACAAGACCTCATGGTACGGGATTTAAAAAAAATAGTGGACGAGCGGGGTATGGTGATGCATATGTTGCGGTCCGATTCCCCGATGTTTAATGGTTTTGGAGAAATATATTTTTCGGTTGTAAATCCAAATATTATTAAGGCATGGAAAAAACATAATGAAATGACCCAGCATTTTGCAGTTCCGGTTGGAAGTATTAGACTTGTAATATATGACGATAGAAAAAATTCCGGAACCTGTGGAAATATTGAAGAACTGGAAATTGGTGAAGATAACTATAGCCTCATAAAAATTCCTCCCGGGGTGTGGTATGGTTTCAAGGGAGTTTCACCGGTACCCGCCCTGATCGCCAACTGCACCGATTTACCCCACGATCCCCGGGAGTCGGAACACATTAGCATAAATAGCGGCATAATTCCTTATGTATGGAAATGAAATTTAATGAAGAGGTAGATAAATTGCCAAAAGTAAGTGTCATAATGAACTGCTATAATTGTTCAAAATACCTGAAACAGGCAATAGACAGCGTTTATGCCCAGACATACAAAGATTGGGAAATAATTTTCTGGGACAATGCTTCAACTGACCAAAGTGCCAGTATTGCCAATAGCTATGATGAAAGATTAAGGTACTTCAGGGGGGAAGAAACCGTTCTGTTGGGGCATGCCAGGAATTTCGCCCTTCAGAAGGCCAGAGGGGAAGTCATTGGGTTTCTGGACTGCGATGATTATTGGTATCCCACCAAGTTGGAAAAACAGGTAAAGCTTTTCCAAAATCCCGAGGTAGGCATAGTATATTGCAATGTTATATTTCTGGAAGAGAATACAGGTGAGAAAAGGGTTCTGTACAAAAAACATCCTCCCAGAGGAAGGGTTTTCAACCAGTTGCTGGCAGACTATTTTCTGGATATGAATGCGGTTTTGCTGAGGCGCCGTTGTCTTGAAAGCCTCAGCGAGTGGTTTGATGAAAGTTTCAATTACATTGAGGAGACAGACCTCTTCACCAGAATAGGATACGACTGGGAGTTGGACTATGTTTTTGAGCCCCTGTCGGTCTGGAGAATACACGGGGAGAACTTAACCTGGAAGAAAATAAGCGCCTTCGGGGAGGAACTCCGCAGGATGCTGTCCAAATATAAAGATCTTTATCCAAATTTCAGCATCCTGTATCCCAGGGAAATAAAGAAGGTGGAGGCCAGGGCGGCATACCGGGAGGCTCAGGGGGAATGGATGAAGGACAACAAATCCGGAGTTAGGAGCATTGTGGGTCCGTGGATTACCACCGATCCACGGCTGGCTGTTATATACCTGCTTTCATTCATGTCATTCCAAAGATTTAACAAATTATTAAATTTTATCAGAAGGATTGTCTAATGTTTATTCCGGAAAGTCCCGTGTTAAAAATAACCCACTTGATAAAAAAAAACGGGTCAAAAAGTGGTATTTTTAATGTCTTCACCCGCAGTGCAGTGTTTAACAGCGGTAGGGCGGCGTTGTCATACGGGCTAAAGTGTTTGGACATCTCCAGGGTGTGGGTCCCGGCCTACATCTGCCAATCTGTACTGGCACCTTTCAATAACCTGGGCATTGAGGTGCAGTTTTACGACGTTGACGAAAGGCTCAGGCCGGTTCTTGATATTTTGCCCAGGGAAAAGGATGCGCTGTTGCTGGTTCATTTTTTTGGAATGTGCCAGGAAGCCCGTGAAATAAAACAATATTGCAGGGAAAAAGGCATTTACCTGATTGAAGATTGTGCTCATATTATTCCGGATGTTTACGGGGATACCATAGCCGGTACCTACGGAGACATAGCTTTTTTCAGTTTTCGAAAACAGCTGCCGGTGCCAGATGGCGGGATGCTGGTTATAAATAACCCCGGTATCAGCTTTATAAATCAAAACAGTAACATTGGGCACTTTCCAATTAAGAAAATGGTAATTCAGGCGGCCGAAAAGGTTGCCTTTATAACGGGAATTAATATTTACCCTTATAAGGACAGGCTCAGGGGAGTGGTGGGATCTACTAACTCAGTATTTATGGCAGGGGAGGATAGGGTTGATAATGGGATATCCCCGGTTACCACCAGGATATTATCAAATATTGACATCAGGCGCTCAATAAACAATAAAAGAAAAAGCTTTTTGGATCTGGGCCAGCTGCTTAAGGGTAAAGGTCCGATTAAGCCTTTCGGGGACATAACCCCTGGATCGGTGCCCCAGTTGTATCCCGTTTTGATAGAGGATAATAGAGATATTATCTGCAAGTCCCTGAGATTACATGGAATAGGGGCTAGCCACTGGCCGGGGGATGAATATGTAAGGGGTATCGATTTTAATAAATTTCCGGGCGCAAAAATGTGGATGGAAAAGAACCTTCTTCTCCCAGTTAATGAAAGCCTTGGCATAAAACACTTAAGGGATATTTCTTCCCGGGTGGTCCGTTTAACTTACACTGGAAAGGAGTAACACGTGAATCATAGGCTGCTTGATGCGGACGAATTAATGAAGTATACCCGGCAGGGAGTTCTTTACCAACATTTTTCCTGGTGGAAATCTGTAGTTGAGGGTGTGGGATATGATTGTTTTGGGTTGGCTACCACGTTCCAAAATTTGGAAATAATATCTATTTTTTACCAGACCCAAAAGGGTCCCTTCAGGTTGGTGGGGAGCCCGCTCAGGGGGTGTTTCACCGACTTTACGCAGCCCATGGGGGTACAGGAGTTGGAAAGTAGAGTATTAACAGACATGTTGATTTCCCAGTTTAATTTTATAAAGGCCAACGGAGCGTCGTACATCGAGTGGCGGTTTAGCGGTAATGTCGTCGACCTGGTTAAATTTACGGACGCCTTGGGTGTAGAGGCTGAAGAGAAGGGGACATTTATACTGGAGATTGAACCCGATGAGCAGTTGATGTGGAATAAGATGGAGTCCCGGGGAAGAAATATGGTGAGGAAGGCGGAAAAAAGCGGTGTGACTATAAAACATTCCGCCGGGGGCGAAGGCGAGATTGATTTGTTTTATGAAATGCTGAAGGCAACCTTCGCCAAAAGCGGTAAAACTCCGTCCCACCCGAAGAGGTTTTATGAAAGCCTCATTTCCAACTTGGGATCGGTAAACAGGGTGCTGGTGCTCTCCGCTGAAATCAACGGCAAAATAGAAGCCATGGGTATATTCCCCCACGATGAAAACAGGATTCAATTTTTAAGCGGGACATCCACTGCCGAAGGAGGAAGATATGCGGCCAACAACCTCATTCAGTGGAATGTTATAAAGTATGCTATGGAAAAGAGGATGAGGATATATGATCTGGGTGGTACGGGAATCCCCGCCATAGATAAATTCAAGGCCAGTTTTGGTGGGAAACCGTACTCATATTACCAGTTTATTTGGAGAACTCCCACCGAATCGGCTGCAGAAAAAATTTTTTTCATGATCAGACCGGTTTTTGAGAGGACAATATCTAACATTAGCAGGAGAGTATAGTATTGGTAAACGTTGTAACTCTTCATCGGATCGTTGACACAAAAATAGAAATGTTTTCTGATATAACCAGGGATTTGATGGCCGGAATTGTTGAATCCGTAGAGTCGGTCGGATGTGAGGCCACTACCCTTGGAGAATCCTTTGATCATAGTATCATTGCAAAAGCTCCCCTAGTTATTTCGCTGACCTTTGACGACGGTTGGGACAGCCATTACCAATACGTATTTCCGCTACTTGTCCGGCTCGGAATGAAGGCTACTTTTTTTATCACCGTCAACTGGGTGGGAAAAAAAAATTATCTGAATTGGGGTCAAATAAGAGAAATGTCCGTAGCGGGGATGGAAATCGGATCTCATACCATGAACCATCCCATGGTTACCGATTTAAAGAAAGAGGAGATAATTGAAGAGGTTGGAACCTCCAAATCCATACTGGAAGATAAATTGGGCCGGGAAATAAAGGGTTTTTCATTTCCGGGCGGGTTTTATAATCGGGAGGCGATCAAAATTGTCAGGGACTCGGGGTATTCTCTAATCTGTACCTCCAGGCCCGGAATAAACAGGGGCCGACCCGGACTCATCCGCAGGAATTCCATTAACAGCCTCACCGATCTCCGGGATCTGACAAAAATAATTATGCCTGGCAGGTTGGATTTGCTGGGGAAAGAAATGCTTCACATCACCAAAGGGGCAATGATAGGGGTTTTGGGTGAGAGGAATTATGTGCTGCTGAGGAATAAACTATTTAGATAGCAGAGAGGGTGAAAATTTTGGTTAAATATCTTTTTTGGTTAACTATATTTCTTATTGCGTATACATATCTGGGATATTACCTGGTTTTAAGAGTGCTTACAATGTTTACACGGAAGGGTGAAACCAGTTATGACCAGTCCTTTGTTCCAGAAGTGTCCATAATTGTGGCCGCCTATAATGAGGGGGACGTTATAGGGCGAAGGATTGAAAACTTGCTTCAGATGGATTACCCCCGGGAGAAGATGGAGATTATTGTGGCCTCGGATGGGTCCACCGACAAAACTGCGGAAAAGGCTAATGAATATACAAAACATGGGGTTGTGGTGTTTGATTTCAAGAAAAACAGGGGCAAGGCTGAAACCCACAACGATTCGATAATTTTGGCTAAAAACGATATAGTGGTGCTTACCGACGCTGACAGCCTTTTTGAAAATAATTTTGTGCGGAAAGTAGTCTTGCCTTTTTCAATGCCGGAGGTTGGCTGTGTCGTGGGCAATCTGCTATATATGTCTAGTGAGACCAACATATCGGAAACCGAAACTTATTACTACAACAACCTGGAATATAAGATAAAAGATATGGAAGACAGGTTGGGTATACTGGCAAACGGTACGGGTGCTTGCATGGCCATAAGAAAAAGCCTTTTTGTCTCTATGACTTCCGCAGATGATACGGACACATATACAGTGTTAGACTTAGCACTTAAAGGGTATAAAATCATTTTTGCAAAAGACGCCATAGCCTACGACATTCCCCCCAAGTCAGCAAAAAGTGAATTCAAGTGTAGGGTTAGGGCCACCTCAAAAACCATAGTATCCATTACCCGGAGTATAGGACTAAGGTTGGTAAAAAACCCTGTGCTGTTCTGGAATGTTACCTCCCACAGGCTGCTTCGGTACCTGACGCCTTACTTTTTATTGCTGACCTTGGTAACCAACTGCCTGATTGCCGGGACCGGTACTGTGTATAAACTGTCTCTTGCTGGGCAGGCGCTTTTTTACCTTTTGGCGTTGATGGGATGGGCCGGGGAGTCGATGGGGAAAAGGCTACCGCTGGTGTCAAAGATTTTTAGCTTTTGCGTGGTGATGTTGGGAATGTTTGTGGGTGTTACAAAGGGGCTGATGGGGAAATACCCTTATTCACATAAGACAGACGACGGGTTGGCATAAATTCATGGTGCCGATATAAGTTCAAGCATCACCGGGGGTAAGGGGGTAAGCCATGAGAATTTCCAGGCTCTTGATATTATCAATATTTCTGTATCTTATCGTACTGTGGGGCCTTTTTGCCTATAACGGGGGCAACTGGCTGGTGAACTTTTCCTCCGTCGTTATGATGACAATCGTATCCATAATTTTTATATTGATCCTTATTATCTATCCCGATAAGCACCCTATGCTTTTGCTGTTTATCATTATAACCTTTATGTATTTTAATTTAAGGATTTTAGCCCTGATAATGGAGCCCGAAAGATTGTACGACCAGTTTACCCCCGCCAGTGCTGATGATATGAACATGGCTCTTATATACCTGTGCTTGGGGATTATCTTTTCCGTTGCTGGGCTGTTTGTTGGCAACAGGATATTCCCGCTGAGGAGGACTACCCTGATCGATAATGATTCCGAAAGAAATTATCTTTTTAGCCAACCCCTTGTATTTATATCCGGTGTGCTGCTTCTGGCAGAGATTAATGTAATATACACCTACATGGTAATGGGTCTGTCAAGGCATGGAATAGATGTCATGAACATGCCAACCATGATGAAAGTGATTTATACACTGACTGATACTGATATATTTTTGATGTTTTTTTTAGTTGTTGTTTTGGAGCGGTGGTCCCATCTCAGTCCCAAAATTAAAATGCTTTCTATGTTTGCGATTATAGGTTATGTTTTAATGAGGGTTATTATTTCCAGTAAGGCTGGAATTTATTACCCTGTGTTATTCTGGCTTTTTTATAAACTCAGCAGGGAAAGGGATTTTAAGGTTAACGTAAAAAAAATAACAATGATAATGCTGCCACTGTTTATTTTGGCTGTCCTGTCATTTAATGTAGCCAAACAGCTGCGGCAGAACTGGATGGATACCATTGACCAGGAGATAACATTTGAATCTATTTATGAAAACCTGGGGGAAAAGGACCGGTTTTCTTATCTAGACGTGCTGACACCCCTCCACAGACTGCAGGGTATTGACCCGCTTATTAACATAATTAATGAAAAAGGTATTAATGTTGATAAATATATCAATTTGACTAACGAAATTAAATCCTTCATGAACTTGGTGCTGCCGGGGAAACCATTCAGGGTTCCGCTTACATCCCAATCATATGTCATTGTATACGGCTCAATGGATGAAAGCCTTTATTTGGATTATGGGGTATACACAACCTACATATTCACAATGTGGGGGCTGTATTATGCGTTATTTGGTGCATTTGGTGGGCTGCTGGGGATGTTCTTTTTTATGCTAACAGTGACAGCCATGTATAATGTATTTGCCAACTGGAATTCCAAATACAGGATATTTTTAATGTTTTTATGTATATACGCAGCATACTGGAACTTTATAAGTTTTGGCTTTGATTTTTTCATGGATGTTGTTTGCAGGACATTACTGCAGGGTTCATTATTTATCATGTTATTACATATCGTTAGTGCAGTAAAGAGAAGGAGAAGTGTATTACTTTTAAAGAAGGTTGTCAGATAGTAAAATGCCAAAATAAAGGCTTGGTTATGTCGGGTGTTGATTTTTTTTCTGTCAGTTCAAAATAATCGTTTGGCTGGTGATGCGATTTCAATAAGGCAGAATATCCGGGATTATTTCAGACTGGGGGCACAAGGTCATTTTTTAGCCAGTTTGACAACCATTTGGGAGGATTGGATGCGACAATATGATGAAACATTTGTTTGATATTGTATTTTCTCTTCTGGGTCTGGTTATTTTTAGTCCTCTTTTTTTGGTTCTTGCTCTGGCAATAAAGCTGGAGTCCAAGGGCCCGGTTTTTTACCGGGGCGTCAGAGTGGGCCGACACGGGAAGCCATTTAAAATCTTCAAGTTCCGCAGCATGGTGCAGGATGCCGAACGGCTGGGGGCGTCGTCAACAGGCGCATCGGACATGCGCGTTACCAGGTGCGGGCGTTTTATCCGCAAATTTAAGCTGGATGAATTTTCCCAGTTAATTAATGTGCTTATGGGAGACATGAGCATTGTGGGTCCCCGGCCGGAAGTGCAGAAATTCGTGGACATGTACACCGAGGAGGAAAAGGCAATACTTACTCTGCGCCCCGGCATCACGGACTGGGCTTCCATAAAGTTTCACAATGAGGGGGAAATAATTGAGGCCTCCGGGATTGATGACGCCGACGAGGCCTACGCCAGGCTGATCCGGCCCGAGAAGTTGCGGCTCCAGCTTAAATATGTCCGTGAACATAACTTGTGGATTGATGTTAAAATCATTTGCGCCACCCTGCTGACAATTGTTTCCACCCGCCTGGGCGGGGGGCCGGTGGGTGTTCCCGGGACACCGGGATTCGGCGCTGACGAAAAATATGGAATGTAATTAATCATAAAGGGGAAGTGACAATGAGTTACAAGGTGCGCTTTGTCAATCCGGCTAAAAATTATCAGATGATCAAGGATGAGATTGACCGGGCCTACTTCGAGGTGATGTCTAAGGGCGATCTGATTGACCGCGGCCAGCTCAGATCCTTTGAGGAGAATCTGGCTGAATTTGTGGGAACCAAATATGCGGTGGGCCTGAACAGCGGCTACGACGCGCTCCACATGTCACTGAGGGCCGCCGGGATCGGGCCCGGGGATGAGGTTATTGTTCCCGCCCACACCTTCGTGGCCACCTGCTCGGCGGTGGTGAACGTGGGGGCCGCGCCGGTGCTGGTGGACGTGACAAAGGACTTCAACATAGACGTGGACAAGATTGAAGAAGCCCTTTCGGAGAAAACCAGGGCCATTATTCCGGTACACCTTAGCGGATACATGGCCGACATGCCCCGGGTTATGAAGATTGCGGAAGAGTACAGCCTGGTGGTCATCGAGGACGCCTGCCAGAGCCTGGGATCCGGCATTAACGGCAAGATGGCGGGATCGTGGGGGCTGACGGGATGCTGGAGTTTTTATCCGTTTAAGATTCTCGGCGGGTACGGCGACGGGGGGGCGATAACCACCAATGACCCTGATGTGGCGCTTTTTGCAACACGCATGAGATATAACGGCGAGGACCGTGAAACCGGGGAATACCACGGTCACGGGTTCACCTGCCTGCTGGACAACCTCCAGGCCGCTTTTCTGGATGTGAAGCTCCGCCACCTCCCGGCCTGGATTGTCAGGAGGAAACAGATCGCTGATCGCTACCGGGCGGCTCTGTCCGATATTCCCGGTCTGCTGCTGCCCCATTACGACAAGCCGGGGTTTGACCATATTTACCAAAACTATACGGTGAGGTCGAAACAGGGAAACGATTTTTCAGAGTACCTGAAAAAGAACGGCGTGGAGATACTTACCCAGTTCCGCAAGCCATATTACAAACACGAGGCGCTGAAGCTGGTTGACCGGGGCTTTCCGGAGACCGAGGCCATCAGCCGGGAGGTCTGCTCACTGCCCATGAATGTTGAGATTACCGACGAGGAGATAGACTATGTGATTAAGACCGTGAGGTCTTTTTACGGACTTTGATTGTATGCCGGAGGTAAGTTATGAAAGAATTATCCAGAATAACAGAAACTTTTACGGAATCCGTTATCCGGGAGATGACCAGGATATGCGACGCTGCGGGGGGGCACAACCTCTCCCAGGGCTTCCCGGATTTCGAAAGCCCCAAGGCCATTAAGGAGGCCGCCATTAAAGCAATTCAGGATGAATGGAATCAGTACCCGGTTACTTATGGAGAGCCGGAACTGCGTGAGGCCATAAGTAAAAAGGTTTGGAGCTATAACGGCGTCAAGTGCGACCCCGGGACAGATATTACTGTCACATGCGGGGCCACCGAGGCGATGATGGCCACCCTCAAGGCAATCATCAACCCGGGAGATGAAATTATCATATTTGAGCCGTTCTACGAAAATTACGGGCCGGACTGCATTCTTTCAGGGGCCGCTCCGCGCTACATAACTTTATACCCTCCGGACTGGTCGTATTCCTCTGAAGAACTGGCCGGCGCCTTCAATGAAAAGACAAAGGCAATAGTTATAAATACGCCCAACAACCCCACCGGGAAGGTTTTTTCGCGGGAGGAACTGGAGGAGATCGCTGCCCTGTGCCTCAAGTGGGACTGCTACGCGGTTACCGATGAGATTTATGAACACATTCTGTATGACGGTGCGCGGCATGTCTCCATTGCCGTGATACCGGGAATGGAAGACAGGACCATAACGATCAACTCAATTTCCAAGACCTATTCTGTAACCGGCTGGCGGGTGGGGTGGGCTATAGCAAGCGAGCCCGTTACCCGGCGTATTAGAAAGGTGCACGATTTTCTCACCGTGGGGGCGCCCACTCCCTTACAGCACGCGGCGGCGGCGGCCCTGGCCTTCCCGGACGAGTATTATGCCGGCCTGCAGTCCCATTACGAAAAGGCAAGAGGGTTTCTTTCCGGTCTGCTGCAAAGAACCGGATTTAAGCCCGGCCTGCCCCGGGGTGCGTACTATATCATCGCGGACGTGGAAAATTTAATGGACAGGCTGGGTGTGGCCGACGATTTTTCTTTCAGCCGCAAGTTAATTGAATTGACCGGCGTGGCGACGGTGCCGGGGTCGTCTTTTTACTCGGACCCCGTTAAGGGAAGGACCCAGGTCAGATTTTGTTTCTGCAAAAAGTGGGAAACATTATATGCGGTAGAGCAGGCATTGTTAAGTAAACTGACCTAAGATGTTTAAATTAGTAATATTGAGGTGGACTGATGAATAATTGTCTTTGCCCTCCGCCGCCCGAGTTCCGTATTAATAGGATAGATGACAGTAAATTGAAATGGCTTTTGCTGACCATGATGCGAATCCGGGAATTTGAAGAGCGGGTTGCCGAACTGGTCATAGAAAAGAAAATTATTACACCGTGTCATCTCTATACCGGCCAGGAGGCGGTAGCCTCCGGTGTGTGTCATGCGCTGAGAAAGGATGACTATCTCTTCGGAACACACCGTTCCCATGGTCATTACATCGCCAAGGGCGGGGATTTGAAGGCTGCCATGGCGGAGATGTTTGGGAGGGCAACGGGATGTTCCAAAGGGCGGGGAGGTTCAATGCACCTGGTGGCGCCGGAGGTGGGTATCCTGGGAACATCTTCCATCGTGGCTGGCAGTCTGCCGATAGCCGTCGGCACGGCGCTGGCCGAGTCCATCCGGGGAACCGGGCGGGTGACGGCGGTGTTCCACGGCGACGGCGTTCCGGAAGAGGGAATATGGCATGAATCCGCCAATCTCGCTGCGCTGAAGAGGCTCCCGGTCATTTTTATCTGTGAAAACAATCTCTACTGCACACACATGGCTTTGGACAAGAGAAGGGTACATGACAACCTTCACCGTGTTGCAAAAGAGCACGGGTTGGAGTCTGTTGTTGTGGACGGCAATAATGTGCCGGATGTCTATTATGCTGCCAGGGACGCCGTCAACAGGGCGCGGGAGGGATACGGCCCCAGTTTTATTGAGTGCCGTACCTACCGGTGGCGTGGACACGTGGGTCCCAATTATGATGTGGATTTGGGCTTGCGCAACCAGGACGAGCTGGATGCCTGGGTGGCTCGTTGCCCCATTAAGCATTTTGCCGGTTTCCTGGTCTCCATTGGAATTTTGTCTAAAAATGATGTGGAGGAAATGCAGAGAGGGGTTTCCTTTGAAATAGAAGAGGCGGTTTCATTTGCAGTGTCCAGCCCCTTTCCGGATCCGGCGGATTTAACCAGGTATGTCTTTAAGGGAGGGGCATCTAATGACGATTAAGAGTTACGCGAAAGCCGTCAATGAGGCCCACGAGCAGTTATTGGCCTCAGATGAGAGGGTCTTTGTAATCGGCCAGGGGGTGGAAAGCCCCTGGTGTGTTGGTACTACTACTCTGGGGTTGGTGGCCAGGTTTGGCTCCGAGAGAGTGATTGATACGCCAATCTCCGAGGCCGGGGTGACCGGCGCCGCCATCGGCGCCGCCATGGCAGGCATGCGTCCCATTGTTTTCCACCCGCGGATGGACTTTATGTACCTGGCCATGGACCAGATTATCAACCACTGCGCCCACTGGTACTACATGTTTGGAGGCCGGGTTAATGTCCCCGTGACCATCCGGGGAATCATAAACCGGGGCAATGAGCAGGCCGCCCAGCATTCCCAGAGTCCCTTTGCGATGTACGTCCATGTTCCGGGCCTGAAGGTAGTATGTCCGGCCTCCCCATACGACGCCAAGGGGTTGCTGGTGGCCGCCGTCCGTGATGATAACCCGGTCTTGTATATTGACGACCGCTGGCTGTATACACTCGAAGAAGAAGTGCCGGATGAGATATACGAGGTGCCCCTGGGCAAGGGGCGGGTATGCAGGGAAGGTTCCGATGTAACCGTAGTGGCGGTGTCCTACCTGGTCAGGGAGGCTATGAAAGCTGCAGATATACTGGCATCTGAGAGAATCAGCGTTGAGGTTATCGACCCGCGGACACTTAAACCGCTGGATATTGACCTTATTGTGAATTCAGTAAAGAAAACCGGCAGGCTGGTGGTTGCTGATCCGGACTGGCCCTGTTGCGGTTTTTCCGAGCACGTGGCGGCGGCAGTTTATTCAAGAACGTTCAATATCCTGAAAAACCCCGTTCAGTTTGTCACCCTGCCAGACGCCCCGGTGCCGGCCGGCACGTCCTTGGAGAAGGCGTACTTTCCTGACAAAAGTGATATTTTTCAGGCAGTAAAGCATTTTTTTGCGGAGTAGCAAAAGTAAATGAACGATTTTAGAAGGAAATGGAAGGAGATAAGAGGATTAGGGATCGATTATCGGTGCTAGAACGGAATATGTCCAAAGTCAAGGGCTGACCCCATATTTTTCCTTTTCCCCAATACATTGCCGATAACTTTTTCTAAATCCTCTTCAATTAAGCGGCATCGTCCCGGAGCTTGCCGCACATTATTAGCCATTCCGGCATCCCTGACGTATTGTATCCCGCTTCTGTATG